>Ga0209012_1000123_pt1 | contig 129815 bp, 103 predicted proteins | sample RS3BMetagenome_FD_184735 | JGI IMG/M metagenome (GOLD analysis project Ga0209012, IMG submission 184735) | Ferric oxide microbial mat and aquatic microbial communities from Rainbow Spring, Yellowstone National Park, USA - RS3B (SPAdes) (version 3) ... | reverse complement strand
GGTAGATCATCTGGACCTTGCCGCGCAGCTTCTCCCGCTCCGCCAATGAGGCCATCACCTGCAGCGAGTCGCCGAGGATCATCCGGTTCGACCAGTTGGCCTCGTGTTGGTAGAAGTCGACCTGGTCCAACTCGTCGAGGCCGTCGAAGGAATCGAAGAGGGTGAGCTCGGGTTCGTCCTCGGGGCGCGCGGCGGTGCGGCGCAGGCTCTCGATCAGCACGCGGGGGTCGATCTTCTCCTGGATGTAGATCGGCGGCGCATCCGCGATCAAGTCCTCACCGGCACCGTCGGCGTCGTACTTGCCTTTCCAGACCAGCTGCGGGTCGAGGCTCTCGTCACGTTCCAGCCGAACCCGACGGATCTGCTCGATCTCCGGTCCGACGAAGTCCTGGGCGTCGGCGGTGGGGATGTTGGTCCGCTTGTCGCTGTGCTCCAGCGCGTCGACGGGGGTGGGGCCCTTCGCGGGTTGCTTACGCGCCACGAGCGCTCCTCCGATCGTCGAAGTCCAACAGGTCCGGGTCGCCGATGATGGGCGCGTCGTCGCAGAGCAGCCCGATCGCCTCGGCCAGGCGCGCCTTGAACTCGAGCGGGTTCGTCATCTCGGTGTAACCCCACCGCCCGAAACCGCCGTGATTGTTCACCGCCGCGCACCAGGAGTTGCGGGCCGTTTCCGCCTTCGCCTTGGTGGGCCCGGGGCTCTTTTGGCTCCCGGAGACCTCGATGATCAGTGTGCGCTCCACATCGTGGGGATCTCGTTGCTTCAGGCGCACCAGGAAATCCGGCGAGTAGGAATGGCTGCGCCCCTTGTGCACGTAGGGGATGGTGAAGCCGAGGTGGTCGTTCTTGACGTAGGCGGCGACGTCGCCGTTCAGCTCGAGCTCGGCGGCGAGCAGCTGCTCCCAGGTGTTGCCGTCCTTGCCGTCGAGGGTGACGTGCGAAACCTCCGACTTCTCGGTCGGCACCGTGGCTTTGCGGGTCGGGAAGTTGACGTCGCCGGTGCAGCCCTGCGGGTCGAACCGGTTGAGCATCGGCCGAAGCCGCTCACGCCGGTTGCCGATCTGGCGGACCATGGCGCTCCAGATCGCTTCGCACGCCGCGGCCTGGGCCTCGGTGATGGTCATCAGAAAGCCCAAGTCGAATCCAGGTGCAACCGTCACACAGTGCTCAAGCCATTGCGTGGCGATCGCTACCAGCTCGGGAAACCGCCACGGCTGGCGGTCCTGGCCGGTATTGAACTGAGTGTCCAGGATGCGTTTGGCCAGCGCGAACGCGACCTCCTGGGTTCGGTAGCGCCGCCGATCCCCGCTTTCGCGTTCGGATTCGCCGACGACGCCTTGCATCTCCACCCACCGGGGCACCGTGTTCGGGCCGATCTCGAATGGGTCCGCATCAGTGGTGTCCAGCCAGATCGGCTCGTCGGGCAGCTCGACGCGGTAGCCGTCCAGCTTGGGGAAGGTGATCCGCAGGTGTTCGCGGCCTTCGACGGCGCCGACTTCGACGACAGGCTTGGGTGGCAGCGGGTCGGCCACCGGCCGGTCCGACGATATGAACTGGAATGGGATTCCGTAGACGTTGGCGTACTCCGGCTCGAAGCAGCCGGTGTCCGGGTTCACCGCGTAGGAGCGCCGCCGCAGCCCCCGGCCCACCACCTGCTCGCACAGCAGCTGGCTGCGGAATGCTCGCACCCCGAGAATGTGGGTCACGGTGTTGGCGTCCCAGCCCTCGGTCAGCATCGACACGCTCACCACGCAGCGCACCTGCTCGCCCAGCTTTCCCGCCTTGCCGACGGTGTTCATCACCTCCCGCAGCAGCTCATCCTCGGTGATCTTGTCGACGTCGGCGCCGGGGTTGCGCAACCGGTATTCGGACTTGAACGCGGCGATCTCGGCGGCCGCGGCCGCTTTGAAGTCGGCCTTCATCCCCTCCCCGGACTCCAGCTGGGCGGAGTCGATCAGGATGGTGCGCGGGCGGGCCAAGGGCTTTCCGTCGACGACGTTGCTCAGCAGGTCAAGGTTGCCCGGCTTGTGTGCGACCAGCTCGCCGTCAACCTCGACCGCCTCCCCGGCGATCCAGTCGTACACCAGCTTGCTCACCACCGTGTTGGGGCATACCACGATGAACACCGGCGGCGTCTGGCCGTGGCGTTGCAGCGCGGATTCCCAGTGCTCGAACGCCTTTGTGTAGCTTCGGTGCAGGCTGCGCAGCGCGCCTTCGAGCTCGGGCTGCGGGATCCAGTTGTCGACCGTGCCTTTGGCCGCCCGCTTCGGCAGTTTGTCGCCGATGAAGTCCCAGAGCCGCAGGTAGGTGACCAAGGGGTGGTCGGCGTCGTCGTCGACGGGTGTGCGCGGCACCTTCACGATTCCCGACTCGATGGCATCCATCAGCGAGAAGTCGCTGACCGTCCACGGGAATAGGTGGCCCTCGTTGTATCCGGAACCCGCCAGGTAGTAGGGCGTCGCCGACAGGTCATAGATCTGTTTGATCCCAACGTGTTTCGCCACCGCGTGCAGACCCTTGAACCACACCCGGGCCTGCTCGTTGGCGTCCTTCTCCTCGGCGCTCAACTTCTCTCCCGTAGTGACCGGCCGGTCGGAGTAGCAGTGATGAGCCTCGTCGTTGAACACGACGACCTGCTGCGTGTCCTTGCCGGTCGCGCCCAGGTCGCGCAGCACCCGGCCCACCATCGCCTTCGGGGTCTCCTTGAACGGGTCGTCGGTGCGATCGCCCTTGAGGAGCAGGCGCGTGTTGCGCGCGACGTTGCGAATCTCCTTGGCGTCCTTGAGTCCGAACACGTGAAAGTTTGTGATCACGATGCGGGCCTGCTCCAAGCCGCCCCGGAGGTCGGCGGGGATCAAGTCGCGAAGGTCGTAGTAGTTCTCGGGGTCCTCCGGCAGCAGCACCCACAGCCGGTCCCTGATAGTGATGCCCGGCGTGACGACCAGGAAGCGGTTGGAGAAGCGAGCATCCCGCGGTGTCTGCGCCTTGTTCAGCGTCTGCCAGGCGATCAGCATTGCCATCACCACGGTCTTGCCCGCGCCGGTCGCCATTTTCAACGCGACTCTCGGCAGCCCGCCGTTGTGGGCGTCGTTCTGCGGTTCGAGTCGCCGACGCCAATCGGTCACGCCTTTGCGGCCGGCGACCTCGGTGAGGAAGATCGCGGTCTCGGCGGCCTCACGTTGACAGAACAGCACCCTGTTCTCCCGGTCCGGGTCGGCCCAGTGCTGCAGCAGCTTGCGGCTGATCGGCGTAACTCCGGAGTAGTCGCCACCTCTGCGCCACGCGGCGACGTCGCGGCGAAGGTCGTTGATCAGGCTGTTCCGCTCGCGCCGCTCGCCCGTGGCGTCGAAGTCGAACGCGCTTTGCCCGGAGTCCGTGCCCTTCTTGGCTATCGCGATGGGGATGAACGACTCGCTGGGCCGGCGGCCCTCGCGGATCTGGCCCGTCGGGCCTTGGGGGCCCACCTCGTAATAGCGGTCGGGCTGCTCGTAGGGCGAGTTGAGGATCGGATTGTCGATCGATTCACTCACCACGGTGCTCTTTCCTGCTCGGTTTCCTCATGCAGATCCTGCCAGCAACGGGAACATGCGTGCGCGAAAAGTGTCATCGTCGGCCACGATAGAACGCGCTACCGACACAGCGCCCAACGAGCAGCGGGAATTCCGATTCCCTCTCCCTCAGGTAGTGGGCGGTTCAGCACGCGGGGGATACTCTCGGGGCATGTCCCGGCGGACTTGCTCATTGGATCAGCGGTCACCGCCGCGGGCCGGTTGGACCGTGATGATCGGGCAGCCGATCGGGGCGCCGGATCGTTCGATGCGAGCATCACTGGTGAGCAGCGCGGCCCCGTGACGTTCCGCGCTGGCGAGGTAGATGGCGTCGGGATATCGCAGGAAGGTTTGGGCGAGTGTCCACGCGCGCCTGACGTCGGTCCAGGGCGTGGCTTCGATAGTGATCTCCAGGGCCTCCGCGTCCAGCAACGCCTGTTCGATCTCGTCGGCCTGCAACGGATGCCCAGGTCGGTTTGCGGCTGCCACGAGGCCGGACAGGATCTCTACGGCCAGATGTCCCGGGGCCAGGAGAGATTCGGAAGCGGGGTGATCGGTGAGTGCCTGGCGGGCTGCCTGACCCCGAGCACCGGAGTCGGTCACCGCGTCAATGACCACCGAGGCGTCCACGATCACGTGGCACGGCCCAATTGCGCCCCTCGCGCTGCGTGCGCGTCATCGATGGCGTCGAGCACCGCTTGGCGGTCCTGCTCGTCGACTGCGCGCTGATTTAACAGCCGTGCCGCGACCCGGCGCAACGCCTCACGTCGGCGCAGATGAGCGGCCTGCGCGTGTACCGCCTCAAGCAGGTAGGCCTGTAGTGACATATTTCGCGCAGCCGCCGCGGTCCGGATCTGGTCGAGGTCATCAGGCGGAACATCGCGGATCAGCACGTTGGGCACCGTGAGACGCTATCATTAGTGATATCAATAGTGCAAGCGACTAAGAGTCTTGGGGCAACATCCCGGGGGCTGTGTATCTCAGATTGGGCATAATCGCCCTCGTGGCAGCCAAGCGCATGGACCGCGAACAATTCTTCCGTGTGGTGTCCGGCCTCGACGAGGAACGCTTGCGCAAGGCGCTGTGGAATCTGTATTGGCGCGGCACGGCGAACGTGCGGGAGCGCATCGAGGTCGAGCTGGCCGGCGACGGGACCGCTCGGCCGCCGCGGCGCGCACCGGCGCCGGCCGACCCGGAGACGGTGCGCGACGAGGTCGACGACTTCGTGTCGCTGGCCCGGGCGGGCGCTTACCTGGGCGGGGACCGGCGGGTGACACCGCGCGAGCGGTCACGCTGGCGTTTCACCTTCAAGCGCCTCGCCACCGAAGCCCAGGATGCGCTGCGCGCCGAGGATGCCGGGCCCGCGGCGTCCGCGCTGGAGCAACTGATCGACCTGGCGTGCGAAACCGGCGGCTACGACTACTTCCGCTCCGAGGATCCGGTGGCGGCGGCGGGTTTCGTCGTCTCCGATACGGCGGCGGGGTTGTGGGCCTGGACGTGGGAACGCCAGGAATTTCAGGCATTCGCCGAAACCGCTGCACCGCAGTTGATTCGATGGGAGTCCCGGCACGGCTGGACCCGCTACGGTGACGGCCCGGTCCGGGCGAAGGAGACGACGCTGGCCGTCGTGCTCGCGCGCATGCTCCGCGTCGCCGACACCTGGGAAGGCTTCGCTGAACAGTACGTGCGGGCGCTGGACCGGCTGTCGGGCGGCGGCGCATCGGCGCGCCGAACCCGGAGTTCCGGCGACGCCGGGCGGGAGCGGGCGGGCGCGCTGGCGGACTGGCACGGCCTGCTGCTGGAAAATCTCGCGGACACCGACGGCGGCCCGCTGGACAGGATCGCCGCCCACGCCGCGTTGGGTGGTCCGGAGCAGACGTTTCTGGCCGCGCGGCTCGCGCACCGCCGCGGCAACGCCGACGACGCCCGCGACCTGGCGGCACGATGTCTGCACAAGCTGCCCGGCCACCCGCAATTCCGCGAATTCGCCGCGGAGGTCGGCGTGACGCTCCCGGTGTGAACGTCGCCTGGTCGGCTACTGCAAGCCGAGGGCGGCGCGCAGCCGGTCGGCGTCCATGCCGCCGCGGGCGGCCGAGCCAGCGGGAAAGCTGTCCAGCAGTGTGATCAGGTCGCCGCGCCGGGTGGGGTCGTCGGCGGCTTGGCGCGGGGTGTATCCGTGCAGCGCGGGGATGGGTTCATCGAGCCAGCGGGTTTCGTATTCGCGGATGAACTCGCCGAGAAACCCGGCCACGTCGGGGTCGTCGGGGTCGAGCGCGCCCGCGCCGGTCGTCGGCATCTGCTTGGCCAACTCGGCCGCCTCACGGGTGTCGCGCACGGGGCGACGGTCGTCGTCGAGCACCGTCATGGCCGGGCCGAGGCGCGCCAGCGTGGCCAGCACGCGATCCATCCGCTGTTCGCTGTTGGCCTCGACGCGCAGCGTGTCGCCGTCGAGGACCAGGGTGGCGCGGATCCGCTGCAGGCCATCGGTAATGACGTGCTCGAACCACTGCGGCGGCTCCTCGCCGTCGACCCGGTCGTAGGCCTCGTCGAGCGCGCCCTGGATCCCGGCCGGGTCACCGACGCGCACGTTGGCCGCGCAGATCGCCAGCGCATCCCCCTCGGTGTTGACCAGCGTCGGCGGCGCGAACCGTCGGGTCAGCTGCGCCACCAACGTCACCGGGTCGGGTTCGTCATCGAGCAGCTCGATCAGCGGGTCACGCTCGTGCAGCGCGACCGGTTCGATCCCGCCGAAGAACACCATGACCTCCCCGGCGGGCACCACCCGGGCACACACCAGCTGCCCGGGTTCCAGTTGACGGCTAGCCGTCCGCTCAACGACCTCGTGGGTGTCGCCGGTGCGCACGTCACGCAAAGTGACGCCCTGGCCGCGCCGCACCTGCTCGACTTCGAACACTGACCGTTCCACCAGCAGCCATTGCTGCGCCAGCAGCCGCTCGTCGTCGGGCAGCAGCGAGCCGCGCACCTCGAGGAACTCCGCGAACGCGCCGCCCTCGAACAGCACCGCATCCAGCACCAGCGGATCGGCCATCGCCGCGGCCAGCGCGTCGTCGTCGTCGGGGTCGTCATACCGGAAGCGTTCGTAGCTCACCTCGGCCAGCAAGCCGGTCCAGCCGCTCGCCAACGCATGGTGGCACGCCTTCGCGTACAACCAATCCACCCGCTCGGCCAGCGGCAGTTCCTCGCGACCGAGATGACATTTCTTGTACTTGCGGCCCGATCCGCACCAGCACGCCTCGTTGCGGCCCAGGTCGCGGCGCGGCTGGACGCGGTGCCGCTCCAACAGCTCCACCAGCGGGCGGTCGGGCCCGATGCCGGCGCGGCGCAGCAGCGCTAACCCGAGCTCGGCGTCGCCGCGATCGGAGGCGATGCGGGCCAAACCGAGCAGCACCGGCGGCCAGTCGCTATCCATCGACTCGGCCGCCAGCAGCTCGCGTTCGGCCGCATCCATATCGCCCATTCGCTCGTGGGCGACGGCGCGCAACCAACGCATTGCCACCCGCGCCGCGCGAGGCACCTTCGGCTCCAACACCTCGGCGAACAGGCCCAACGCGGCCGCCCCGTCCAGGTCGGTGTCGACGGTCTCGGCCACCAGCAGTTGCGCCAGCATCGGGTCGGCCAGCACGGCACCGAGCTCACCGCCCAGCTCGAGGATCGGGCTGCTCGCCGGCTCCGTCGCCTCCTCGTCGGCGTCGGGCACCACGTCGTGCGGCAGTTCGTCGGGGTCGGCTGCGCTGAGCACCAGCGCCATCTGCTCATGAAGTTTGACCAGCGTGTACAGCGCGAATGCGTCGTCGGGGTCCAGGCCGTGGCGGCTGGCCAGCAGCGCGCAACCGTGGTCGAAGTGCCACGCGTCGAAGTCGAACCCGGCGGGTGCCAGCCACTCGTCGTGATGCGCCAGACCGCAGTTGTCGGCAATCTCGCGCAGTGGTGCCAGCGGCTCGGTGAACACCGCAGGATCGTCGACGCACGCGGTCCAAACCGCCTGGGCGAAGAACGTCGGCTCGTCGGGGTCGAGCAGGTTCGTCAGCCGGGCGCCGACGCCGGTGTCCGCACCGGGCGCGGGCGTGCCGATCAGCTCCACCGCGAGGCCGTCGGCGGTCAACCGCACCCCGACCAGGTCGCCCGCGGCCGCCCCCAGCGCCGCCAACGTGCCCGGCTCCAGCAGCAGCGCCCCGTCCGGGTCGACCGCCTCGGCCGGGATGTCTCGCTGTTCGAGCAGCTCGTCGTCCAGCCCGGCCAGCACCAGCTGCACCGCCGACCCGTCGGCGAGCCGACCGTACTGCTCGTGCTCGCAGAGCGTGGTGATCGGGGTCAGGTCCGGTGTGACCGCGAGCAAGTCGTGGACGGTTTCGTTTGCGCCGAGCCGGTGGGTGAACACCCGCCCGGCCAGCAGCGCGGGCAGCCATACCCACCGATCGTCATCCAATTGTGCTGCCGGACAATCGATTTCCAGGTTAAGTGCGTCCAGTACCGAGTCCGTATCGGTCACACCGGCATCCCGCAGCCGACGTGCGATGTCGTCCTCGAGCAAGGGGCCGTGTTCGGCCAGAATCGTCGCCAGGATCCGCATCGGATCGATCGGTTGCGCCACGGTGAGCACCCTATGCCGCGCCAAGTCCGCGCCGCGATCCGCGCCGCGCGTGGGTGGGCTGTCGGTATGGGCACTTAGCATGGTGATGTCGTATGTGACGAGCTCGAGAGGTAGCGACGTGAAAGAGACCTGTGGCTGATCGCCTGATCGTGAAGGGTGCGCGCGAGCACAATCTGCGCGGTGTCGATCTTGATTTGCCGCGTGACGCGTTGATCGTCTTCACCGGGCTGTCGGGCTCGGGCAAGTCGTCGCTGGCGTTCGACACGATCTTTGCCGAGGGGCAGCGGCGCTACGTCGAGTCGCTGTCGGCCTACGCCCGCCAGTTCCTCGGGCAGATGGACAAGCCGGACGTCGACTTCATCGAGGGGTTGTCGCCGGCGGTGTCCATCGATCAGAAGTCGACCAACCGCAACCCTCGATCGACGGTCGGCACCATCACCGAGGTTTACGACTACTTGCGTCTGCTCTACGCCCGCGCCGGCACACCGCATTGCCCGGTCTGTGGCGATCGGATCGCCCGGCAGACGCCGCAGCAGATCGTCGACCAGGTGCTGGTGATGCCCGAGGGCACCCGGTTCCAGGTGCTGGCCCCGGTGGTGCGCACCCGCAAAGGCGAGTTCGCCGACCTGTTCGAAAAACTCAACGCGCAGGGCTACAGCCGGGTCCGGGTCGACGGCGTGGTGCATCCACTGACCGAGCCACCGAAGCTCAAGAAGCAGGAAAAGCACGACATCGAGGTGGTGGTCGACCGCCTGACCGTCAAGGCCAGCGCCAAGCAGCGGCTCACCGATTCAGTCGAGACCGCGCTGAACCTGGCCGACGGCATCGTGGTGCTGGAGTTTCCAGATCATGCACCCCACGAGCCCGATCATCACCGAGAGCAGCGCTTCTCCGAGAAGTTGGCCTGCCCCAACGGGCACTTCCTGGCCGTCGACGACCTGGAGCCCCGGTCGTTCTCGTTCAACTCGCCCTACGGTGCCTGCCCCGAGTGCGTCGGGCTGGGCATCCGCAAAGAAGTCGACCCCGAACTGGTGGTGCCCGACCCGGACCGCACCTTGGCCGAGGGCGCGGTGGCGCCCTGGTCGATGGGGCACACCTCGGAGTACTTCACGAGAATGTTGGCGAGTCTGGGTGAATCCATGGGCTTCGACACCGATACACCGTGGCGCAAGCTACCGGCCAAGGCGCGCAAAGCGATTCTGGAGGGCTGCGACGAGCAGGTACACGTCCGCTACCGCAACCGCTACGGCCGGACCCGCTCCTACTACGCCGACTTCGAAGGCGTGCTGGCGTTCCTGGAGCGCAAGCTGGATCAGACCGAGTCCGAGCTGATGAAAGAACGCTACGAGGGCTTCATGCGCGACGTCCCGTGCCCGGTGTGCAACGGGACGCGCCTGCGGCCGGAGATCCTGGCGGTCACCCTGGCCGCGGGTGAGCATGACGCCAAATCGATCGCGCAAGTCTGCGAGCTGTCGATAGCGGACTGCTCAGATTTTTTGAACGCACTCACGCTCGGCACTCGCGAGCAGGCGATCGCGGGCCAGGTGCTCAAGGAAATCCAGTCGCGGCTGGGGTTCCTGCTCGACGTGGGGCTGGAATACTTGTCGCTGTCGCGGGCGGCGGGCACGCTTTCCGGCGGTGAGGCGCAACGGATTCGGCTCGCCACCCAGATCGGTTCCGGTCTGGTCGGTGTGCTGTATGTGCTCGACGAGCCGTCCATCGGCCTGCACCAGCGGGACAACCGTCGGCTCATCGAAACCCTCACCCGCTTAAGGAATTTAGGCAACACGCTGATCGTGGTCGAGCACGACGAGGACACCATCGCGCATGCCGATTGGGTCGTCGACATCGGCCCCGGCGCCGGCGAGCATGGCGGACACATCGTGCACAGCGGCACGTATGCCGACCTGCTCAAGAACAAGGACTCGATCACCGGAGCGTACCTTTCCGGCAAGGAAAGCATTGCGGTGCCGACGATTCGGCGTCCCGTGGACAAGAAGCGGCAGCTCACCCTGGTGGGTGCCAACGAGCACAATCTGCGCCATATCGATGTGGCGTTCCCGCTCGGCGTGCTGACCTCGGTGACCGGCGTCTCGGGTTCCGGCAAGTCGACCCTGGTCAACGACATCCTGGCCGCGGTACTGGCCAACCGCCTCAACGGCGCGCGGCATGTCCCGGGTCGGCACACCCGGGTCACCGGGTTGGACAACGTCGACAAGTTGGTCCGGGTCGACCAGTCACCGATCGGGCGCACCCCGCGGTCCAACCCGGCCACCTACACCGGTGTCTTCGACAAGATCCGAACCCTGTTCGCGGCGACCACCGAGGCCAAGGTGCGCGGTTATCAGCCGGGCCGATTCTCGTTCAACGTCAAAGGCGGTCGCTGCGAAGCCTGCACCGGCGACGGCACCATCAAGATCGAGATGAACTTTCTGCCGGATGTGTATGTGCCGTGTGAAGTGTGCAACGGCGCCCGGTACAACCGCGAAACGCTCGAGGTGCATTACAAAGGCAAGACCATCTCCGAGGTTCTCGACATGTCGATCGAGGAGGCGGCGGAGTTCTTTCAGCCGATCACCAGCATCCACCGCTATCTGCGGACGCTGGTCGATGTCGGCCTCGGGTACGTGCGGCTGGGCCAGCCGGCACCGACGCTGTCCGGCGGCGAGGCGCAGCGGGTGAAGCTGGCCTCGGAATTGCAGAAACGATCCACCGGGCGCACGGTCTACATCCTCGACGAGCCCACCACCGGGCTGCACTTCGAAGACATCCGCAAACTGCTGGATGTCATCAATGGGCTTGTGGACAAAGGTAATACGGTGATCGTCATCGAACACAACCTGGACGTGATCAAGACCTCGGACTGGGTCATCGACATGGGGCCTGAGGGCGGCGCCGGGGGCGGCACCATCGTCGCCGAAGGCACGCCGGAGGCCGTCGCGGCGACACCGGAGAGCTACACCGGTAAGTTCCTCGCGGAAATACTCGCCGACACCGGCACGCCTGCGGCCCGCAGCCCGAAGCGAGGGACCAAGCGCCGCCGCGTCAGCGCCTGAGCAGGCGGCTTTTCTACCAGCGGCGACGGATTCGTCCGGTGTCACCGACCGACCGACTCGGCGTGTGTCATCGGATCCGGCGCGGGCGGCCACGTCGGCGGCAACCAGCAGCAGGGGGACCGAGAGGATCTGGACTACACCGGGCACCCAACCGTGCATCAAGGACGTGTGGTTGTCCGCCAGCATCGCGGTAAGAGGGTTCGCCGTTGACCCTGTCACGCAATCCATTGTCGTATTTTTTGTGTGCTCAGAGCATGGATTCCGCTCAGCAAGAAGTGGTGGATCGGGTCAGCGCGGCTTGGCCAACGGGAAGGGCAGCGTCTCGCGGATGCTATGCCCGGTGACCAGCATGACCACCCGATCGACACCCATGCCGAGGCCACTGGTCGGCGGCATCGCATACTCCATCGCCTGCAAGAAATCTTCGTCGAGCTGCATGGCTTCCGGATCTCCGCCAGCGGCCAGAAAAGACTGTTCCTCCAGTCGGCGACGCTGCTCGACGGGATCGGTGAGTTCGCTGTACGCCGTGCCCAATTCGACTCCCCACGCCACCAGATCCCAGCGCTCGGCCAGCCCGGGTTTGCTGCGGTGTGGCCGGGTCAGTGGCGACACCGATGAAGGGAAGTCGATGTAGAAGGTCGGCTGTTCGGTGCGGCTTTCCACCAAGTGCTCATAAAGTTCGAGCACCACCGCGCCGGCATCCCAGCGCGCGAGGTAGGGGATCTTCGCGGCGTCGGACCACCGCCGGAGCGTGGCCAGGTCGGTGTTCGCGTCGATGTGCTCACCTAGTGCTTCGGAGACCGCGTCGTGAACGGTCTTCACCGGCCAGACACCGGAGATGTCAACCTCTTCCAGCGAGTCTCCCGCAGCAGGCCGCAGCACCACCTGGGCGCCGTTGGCGGCCTGCGCGGCGTTCTGAATCAACTCGCGGCTGCCGTCGATCCAGTATGTGTAGTCGGCGTGCGCCTGATAAGCCTCCAGCAGGGTGAACTCCGGGTTGTGGCTGAAGTCAACCCCTTCGTTGCGGAATGCCCGGCCCAGCTCGAAGACCTGTTCCATGCCGCCGACGCACAAGCGCTTGAGATACAGCTCGGGTGCGATACGCAGATACAGGTCGAGGTCGTAGCTGTTGATGTGGGTGATGAATGGGCGGGCAGTCGCGCCGCCGTGAACTTGTTGCAGGATTGGGGTTTCGACCTCCACGAAGCCCTTGTCGTTCAACGTGTCCCTGATCGCCCGAAGCACGTTGCAGCGGGCCGTGATCAGCGCACGCGACTCGGTGTTGACGGCCAGGTCCACATAGCGACTGCGCACCCGCGCCTCGGGGTCGGTCAGCCCTTTCCATTTGTTCGGCAGCGGGCGCAGACACTTACCGATCAGCCGCCAGCTGTGCACGATCAGTGACTGGGTGCCGGTCTTGCTGTATCCCATCTTCCCGGTGACCTCGGTCAGGTCGCCGAGATCGATGGCCTTGGTGAAATCGGCGGTGCGGCCGTGCTCCAGGGTCGAATTCTCCAGCAGCAGCTGTACTTCTGCCGACCAGTCCCGCAGCTCGGCGAACAGCACGCCGCCAAAATCCCGGATCCTCAGGACGCGCCCCGAGACCGAGACGTCAGCCTGGTCGCCGGCCTTCAGGGCCTGAGCTACCGTGTGGCTCGGCGGCTGTCCAACCGGATAGGCGTCAATCCCGCTGTTCTGCAACGCTTTCAGCTTGGACATTCGGACCCGCATCTGCTCGGGCTGCCGGCGGCTGCGGTCGTCGGTATCGGCGAAATCGGCGTCGCGCAACGCCGTGACGTCCGGGGCCGAGCCGTCGTCGTGCAGCAGACCGGTCGCCAGCAGTGTCGGTGGGACCGACGGGCGTTGACCGGTGTGCTGTTCGTCGCGCCGCGCGAACGGCAGCATCAGGAAGCCCTCGGCGATCACCGACGCGACACCCACCCGTGGAATCATCCGGGTGTCTTCGTAGCAGGCGTAGCGCGGCACCCAATCGGGTTGGTACTTCATGTTGGAGCGGTACAGCGTCTCCAGCTGCCACCACCGCGAGAAGAACAACAGGAACCCGCGCCACAACCGCGCGACCGGTCCGGCGCCCAGTTGCGCGCCCTGCTCAAAAGCCGAGCGGAACATGGCGAAGTTCAATGAAATTCGAGCGATGCCGATGCGTTCGGCGTGCAAGGCGAGCTCACTCACCATGAGCTCGATGGTGCCGTTCGGGGATTCCGGCGAGCGACGCATCAGGTCCAGTGAGACCCCGTTGCGTCCCCAGGGCACCAGCGACAGCAGCGCAACCACCGTGTCGTCGGGATCGATGGCCTCGACCAGAAGGCAGTCGCCGTCGGTGGGATCACCCAGCCGGCCCAGCGCCATCGAGAACCCGCGCTCGGTGCCGGTGTGTCGCCAGGCATCCGCCCGCGCGGTCACCTGCGTCAGCTCGGCGGGCTCGATGTCGTGGTGCCGGCGAATACGCACCGTGAGCCCAGCGCGGCGCGCCCGCGTCACCGCCTGGCGGACCCCGCGCATGTCGCGTCCGGACAGCCTGAACTCGGCGGTGTGCAGAATCGCTTCGTCACCGAGTTCCAACGCGTCGAGACCCGCCTCGCGAAAAGCCTTGGCCCCGGCCGAACTCGCACCCATGTTGCCCGGTTTCCAGCCATAGCTCTGACAGAGCGCCAGCCAGGCGCCGATCGCTTGCGGCCATGCCCGCGGGTCGCCGATGGGGTCACCACTGGCCAGGCAGACACCCACCTCGACGCGGTAGGTGATCGCTGCACGCCCGCTCGGCGCGAATACCACCGACTTGTCGCGGCGGGTGGCGAAGTAACCCAACGAGTCGTTTTTGCCCCACACTTCGAGCAGCCCGCGGATCGCCGACTCGTCCTCGCCGGTCAACGCGTTCTCGGCGCGCTGCGATTGGAACAGCACGATCGCGGCGGCGATCAGCGCCATCGCGCTGAACAACCCCATCAGCGCGTTGAGGAAGACCGGCGGTCGGCCGGTGAACTGCGCCGACTCGACGACGACGAACCCGACCACCCGGTTCACCACATAGAACGGCCGGTCATCGGCGGCCAGCGAGCGGGGGAACGTCTCGATCAGAGCCCACGACAGCACGATGCCGATCGCCCAGCCGGTGAGCAGCACCCCGGCTGCCTTGTACAGCGCGCCCTTACGGACCTTGGCCCAGAATTCGCGGTAGGCGAGGGTCACCACCACGATCGCGGCGAGGTGCAGACCGAGGCCGAGCGTTTCGCCGAAGCTCTTTGCCGGGCTGGGGTGATCGGCGACCAATCCGGCCACGTTCAGTCCCGCGGCCAGCAACAAGAAGAGCTGCAGCACCCACCAGGCGACACGTTTGCGGGCGGTCAGCGCTCCCGCCAGCAGGGCCAGCACGAACGACCACGCGAAGCTGGTGTCCGGGAAGTTGAAGACGTAGTAGTTGATGAATTCCCGTGGCACTCGAATGGCCCACCGGATCACCGGTGACACGCTGGCGATCAGCGACAGGGTGGCGATGATCCCGACGGTCCAGCCGGCGGCTGCCGGCACCCAGCGAAGCCGAGAATCCGACGCGCTTCGTAGGCGGGAGGCAGTAGGGGTCACAGACGGCGAGGATATTCGGTATTGCTCTGGAATGCCTATGAACCGCCTGGCACCGAACCGCCCGTGTCGGCGGCCGGCGCCGTCGTCTGCAATTTCATTGGACAATGACGTGACCGGGCAGCGCGCCGTAACTGGTAGGATTTTGTTTGCGACCGTCTCCGGCCAAGCCTGAGACAGCAAGTGGAGTCCCGCTCCCACCGTTGGCCAACCAGGCTCAGCGGTCCGGTCACCGGCACAGACGATGTGCTTGTTCTGCGATTGCAGGCGGCTTTTTGCCGTGATCGGTCGGCATCGGGCCCTGCTTAGGCAGGGCTTTTTTGCTGATGGTGTGGTATCCCGACCGCTGACTCCGAATGGAGTAGGTGCCGGTCGCAATTGACTAGAAGATCAATTGAGGGAGGCCCCATCAGCACTGAGACCCGCGTCAACGAGCGCATCCGCGTACCTGAAGTCCGCTTGATCGGGCCGGGAGGGGAGCAGGTAGGCATCGTGCGTATCGAAGATGCGCTTCGCGTTGCCGCGGATGCCGATCTGGATCTCGTCGAAGTTGCGCCGGAAGCCCGGCCACCGGTCTGCAAGATCATGGACTACGGCAAATTCAAGTACGAGACGGCGCAAAAGGCGCGTGAGTCTCGCAAGAATCAGCAGCAGACCGTGGTCAAAGAACAGAAATTGCGACCCAAGATCGACGATCACGACTATGCGACCAAAAGGGGTCACGTAATCCGGTTCCTGGAGGCGGGAGCGAAAGTCAAGGTGACCATCATGTTCCGTGGACGTGAGCAGTCGCGCCCCGAGCTGGGTTACCGGCTGCTGCAACGTCTGGGTTCCGACGTCGCCGACTACGGTTTCGTCGAGACATCGGCCAAGCAGGACGGACGCAACATGACGATGGTGTTGGCGCCGCACCGCGGCGCGAAAACCCGCGCCCGTGCAGCCGAAGATGCCGCCGGCCCCACGAACCAGCCCGCGCCGACCGGCGACGCCGAGCCGTCACCGCACTAGCGCAAACGAGACAGAGGACGTAGAAAAAAATGCCCAAGGCCAAGACCCACAGCGGAGCATCAAAGCGATTCCGGCGCACCGGCACCGGGAAGATCGTGCGTGAGAAAGCCGGCCGCCGCCACCTGCTCGAGCACAAGGCGACCAAGCGGACGCGACGCCTGGACGGACGTACCGTCGTGTCGGCGAACGACACCAAGCGGGTCAAGAAACTGCTGAACGGCTGACCGGCAGCACTGCGCCGGAACAACCACTTCCCAACGAGATAGGAACACCCCATGGCACGCGTGAAGCGGGCAGTCAATGCCCAAAAGAAGCGTCGCACCATCCTCAAGGCTTCCAAGGGCTATCGCGGCCAGCGGTCTCGCCTCTACCGTAAAGCCAAAGAGCAGCAACTACATTCGCTGACTTATGCCTACCGCGACCGTCGTGCGCGTAAGGGCGATTTCCGCAAGCTGTGGATCTCCCGGATCAACGCGGCGGCCCGCGCCAACGACATCACCTACAACCGGTTGATCCAGGGTCTCAAGGCCGCCGGTGTGGAGGTCGACCGCAAGAACCTCGCCGAGATCGCCGTCAGCGATGCCGCGGCGTTCACGGCGCTGGTCGAGGTTGCCCGCGCGGCGCTGCCCGCCGACGTGAACGCCCCCTCCGGAGAGGCCGCCTAACCGCGCATCCCGGTGCTCACCGAACGATCGACCCGGGTGATCGCTGCGGCAAAGCTGCACCGGCAGGTGGCGCGCCGCCGTAGCGACCGCTTTCTGGTGGAAGGCGCCAACCTGGTCGAGGCCGCGTCGCGGCGTGGGCTGGTCCGCGAGATCTTCGTCACCGAGACGGCCGCGCAGCGATACGCCGATCTTCTGACCGGGCACGCCGCGGCGGTCAACGTGGTCACCGAGCGGGCCGCAAAAGCATTGTCGGACACTGTCACTCCAGCAGGCTTGGTCGCGGTGTGTGAGCATCCGAGTGCTGTCCTGGCAGAGGTTCTGGCCCAGGCGCCGCGAGTGGTCGCCGTCGGCGTGGAGATCGGCGAACCCGGCAACGCCGGCACGTTGATCCGCATCGCCGACGCGATGGGTGCCGCCGCAGTGGTGTTCATCGGTCACGGCGTCGACCCGTACAACGGTAAGTGCCTGCGCGCCTCGGCGGGCAGCATCTTCGCCGTGCCGGTGGTCGTCGCACCCGACGTCGATGCGGCGATCACCGAGTTGCGGGGCGCCGGGCTACGGGTGGTGGCCACCACCGTGGACGCCGAATTGTCACTCGACGACGCCGACCTCGCGGCGCCGACGGCATGGCTGTTCGGTTCTGAGGCCCACGGGTTGTCGGCGGAAATCGCCGAGCAGGCCGACGCGCGGGTGAGCATTCCGATGTCTGGGAACGCTCAGAGCTTGAATGTGGCTGCGGCTGCCGCGATTTGCCTCTATCAAAGTGCCAGGGCGCAGCGGGCCGGCCCCGCGAGCTAGGGATCGCGCGGAGCGGGTGTGGGCGGCATAACGTCGACAACACGTGTTGTCCACGATGCGGAGGGTGCGTCGCCTCGCCTCGCCATCGAGTGTTGATCGGGCCGACGCAGCCCCGTGATCAGGTCGTACCTCGTAGATCGTGGTGGACACCACCAGGACGGTCGTTGCCGGTCTCGCCGGACAGCACCTACCCTGAGCATTGTGGAACTCGGGCATCAACCGGTGTCCGGCGAGCACGAGCAAACGGTGACCGCGCCGGATTCACCGTCTTCGCGACAGCATTCGCCGATATCCCTGCGAGGAGTGGCGGGATGGCTGCGCAGCACTAACCAAAGCCCTGCCCTGATCGCACTGGTACGACGGGCGCGACGGGACTTGCCCGGTGATCCCGACTTCGGCGACCCGCTCTCGACGGCCGGTCAAGGCGGTCCCCGCGCCGCGGCCCGAGCCGCCGGTCGGCTCTTGGGTGAGCGAGGCGGTGCGTCGCGGGAAGTCAGCCTGGGCGCGCTGCAGGTCTGGCAGGCCCTGACCGAGGCGGTCTCGCGACGCCCGGCGAATGAACAGGTGACCATTGTTTTCACCGATCTGGTCGGCTTTTCCTCCTGGTCTCTGCACGCCGGTGACGACGCCACGCTGACACTGCTCCGGCGGGTGGCGCGGGCGATCGAACCGCCCCTGCTCGACGCCGGCGGGCACATCGTCAAACGGATGGGTGACGGCACCATGGCGGTGTTCGCCGACCCGCTCGTCGCGGTAGCCGCGGTGCTGGAGGCCAACCGCGCGCTGAAGTCCGTCGACGTCGACGGCTACCAGCCGCGGATGCGGATCGGGATTCACACCGGGCGTCCGCAACGACTTGCCGCCGACTGGCTGGGCGTGGACGTCAACGTGGCCGCGCGGGTGATGGAGCGGGCCACCCGCGGCGGAGTCATGGTCTCGGGGGCGACGCTGGACCTTCTGGGCCCCGACGATTTGGTCACACTCGGGGTGGTGGCCAAGCGGGTTCACTGGCCCGTTTTCGGCAGCAAAACCGCAGGTCTGCCCGCTGATTTGGGCATCTATCGGCTCAAGCCGGCCAGGGAAACTGTTAGCGACTTATCAGGTTTGGGCAATCCGGATGAAGACGGTCCGCAGGCATAGTGGGTGACGATGATAGTGCAGGTATTGTCGCGGCTTTCGCGCGTGCGGATCACGCTCGGCTATGCCGTCGCGCTGATCGTGGTCAGCGCGGCGCTCGTCGAGCTGGGTCCGCGGGCCCGCGCGCACGCCATCGCGCAGGCCAGCACCAATCTGCACAATCTGGCCCACGGCCACCTGGCCACGCTGTTGGACAGCGCGTTCGTCACCGACGCCGGGCCGATGTACTTCTGGCTGCCGTGCTTAATGTGCCTTTTGGCCCTGGCCGAGCTGACCTGGCGGAGCGGGCGGTTGGCGATCGTGTTCATCACCGGCCACATCGGTGCCACGCTGCTGGTCGCCGCCGGCCTGACCGCCGCGATCGAGTTCCACTGGCTGCCGCTGTCGGTGTCGCGCGCAAGCGATGTCGGGGTGAGCTATGGGGCCATCGCTGTTCTGGGCGCGTTGACCTCGGCGATGCCGCACCGGTGGCGTCCGGCCTGGTTCGGCTTTTGGGTTCCCGCCGGCCTCGCCGCGGCGACACTGGGCGAAGATTTCACCGACGTCGGACACACCGTCGCGCTGCTCCTGGGCATCCTGGTGTCCACCCGGCTGGACGGCCCGGCGCGCTGGACGCGGGTCCGGTGCGCATTGCTGGCAGTGTCCGCGGTATTTGGGTTCCTGATGTTGGCGCACGGCACCTGGTCGATGCTGGGCGCCGGCGCCGGCGCCGTCGGCGTCGTCGGCGCGGCCGTGGCCGAGCTGCTGACCCGCCTGCAGGTGACGCGTCGACGGATGGCGCCCGCGTTTGCGCCGGAGCCGGTCCTGACGGCGGAAGGTTAGGGCACCGCGCGCGAATACAGCCAGCGATCCCACAACTCCGTCAACGATTCGTCGCAGTATTGCGCCGCCAAGCCGGTGAAGTCGTCGGTGACCGCGTTGGCATGGCGGTAGCGCGTCGTCCAATCTTTGAGCAACGCAAAGAATTTTTCATCGCCCAGCCGTCCGCGTAGCGCGTGCAGGGTCAGCGCGCCCCGCTTGTAGACGCGGTCGTCGAACATGTCGCGCGCCCCCGGGTCGGCCAGCAGCAGGTGCTGCGGCGAATCGCGCAGCTTCTGGTGATAGTGGCGCGCGAGTTCGTCGGCGCTGCGCCCGCCGCTGTGCTCGGACCACAACCATTCGGCGTAGCACGCGAAACCTTCGTGCAGCCAGATGTCGCGCCACTGCCGTGCGGTGACGGAATTGCCGAACCACTGGTGGGCCAGCTCGTGGGCGATCAGCCGCTCGCTGGCCCGTGTGCCGTCGCAATGATTGCTACCGAATATCGAGATACCCTGGGCCTCAAGGGGTATTTCCAGAACATCATCGGTCACAACGACGGTGTAACCGTCGGCCAACGGATACGGGCCGAACAGTTCGACGAATAGTTGCATCATGTCGGGCTGGCGCGCAAAGGCTGCGTAGAAGTCGCGGCGAAGGCGCTCGGGCAGCGCCGCTCGCATCTGCACCGGCGACGTGCCCAGCCGGATCAGCTCATAGATCCCGATCTGCAGGGTGATCAGATAGGTCGAGGTCGGTTCGGGCTGTTCGTAGGTCCACACGGTCTGTGCCGCGCGGGCGCGCCGCGAAGCCAACCGGCCGTTGGCGACCACGCGATAAGGATTGTCGGTGCTGATCTGGATGCGGTAGGAGGCTTTGGCGCTGGGATGGTCATCGCAGGGGAACCAGGAAGCGGCGCCATTCGGCTGCCCGGCGACCAGCGCGCCGTTGGCCAGTTCCTCGAAACCGACGTCACCCCAGAGCGATCGCAGTGGCCGAGGTGAACCGTGGTAGTGCACAGCGATCGACATCGCCGTGCCGGATGGCGCCGCCGATGACAGCTGAATGCTCAATTTGCCTGTTCGACAGGAGAAATGGGCCACCCGCTTGCCGTTGACCAAAACTTTAGACACCGTCATTGCGTCAGAAAAGTCCAGGGTGAATTCGGCCAACTCGGTCAGCGACTCGGCGGTGATGGTCGCTGATCCGGAGAGCCGGTTGATCGCGACCTTGTATTCCAGCGCCAACTCGTAGTGTGCCACGCGATAGCCGAGGTTGCCGTTGTTGGGCAGGTATGAGTCGATGACGGTGGAAGCCTGGCGGGGTGTCGGCTTCTTGACGGCACGCTTCACGCGGCACCCTTCTTGCCGGTCTTGCGCTGGGCCGAGTTCCACGGCCTGATCGGATTACCTTGCCAGCGAGTCGATTTCGGTACCGAGTCACCGCGGACCACCAGCGAAGCGGGGCCCACCGTCACGCCCGCCCCGAGCCGGGAAGACGGCAGGGCGACGCTGTGCGGCCCCAGCGTCGCACCCTGCTCGAGCACCACTTCATCCATCTGCATGATTCTGTCGTGGAACAGGTGAGTCTGCACGACGCAGCCGCGGTTGACGGTGCTGCCGCCACCGAGCGTGACAAGGTCGGCCTCTGGCAGCCAATAGGTTTCACACCACACGCCCCGCCCGACCCTGGCGCCGAGCGCCCGCAGCCACACGTTCATCACCGGCGTCCCGCTGGCCGCACGGGCGAACCACGGCGCGGCGACGGTCTCCACGAATGTGTCCGCGAGTTCGTTGCGCCACACGAACGACGACCACAGCGGAAACTCGCCGGCCCGAATCCGGCCGATCAGAAGCCATTTCGCGGACACCGCGGCGAACGCGGCCACTCCGCCCGCCGCCAGCAGCACCAACCCACCGCCGAGCGCCGCCGCCCAGAAGCCGAAGAGCCGTGCCAGCGCCTGAAGTGCTCCCAGCACTGCCAATCCGATGGCGGCAGTCACCATCACCGGGATCAACCTGAACGCCTCCACCGCAGCCCGCATCGCCTTCAACCGCCGCGGCGGCTCGTAGGTGCGGGTCGCATCGGGTTGCGCGGGCCGTCGGCGCAACCGCATGGGCGGGCTGCCCAGCCAGGACGAACCGCGTTTCGCCTTCGGGGGAGCCGCGGAAAGCACCGCGACCAATCCGTCGTCAGGCACCCGGCGGCCCGGTTGGGTGATGCCCGAGTTACCGAGGAATGCCCGCCTGCCGACTGTTGTCGTGGCTGCGTAAATCCAGCCGCCCCCGAGTTCGTAGGAGGCCACCATGGTGTCGTCGGCCAGGAACGCGCCGTCTTCGATCACGGTGAACTTCGGCGTCAGCAGCACCGTGGAGATCTCGGTGTCGCGGCCGACCTTGGCGCCCAGCACCCGCAACCAGGTCGGTGTCGCCAAGCTGGCGTAGAGCGGGAACAGGTAATCGCGTGAGCCGTCCATCAGTCGCTCGGTCGCCCACAGTTGCCACCCGCTGCGGCTGCGCACCGGGTGGTACCCCTCCCATAGCCCGATCGACAGCATTCGCACCGCAACGACCGTCATCGTCGCGTACGCGGCAAGGGCGGCCACCGTTGCGACCGGTGTCCAGCAGACGGCCGGCAGCACAGCGTCAGAAAGTCGGTGCGTGTGACGGATAGCCACGCCGATCACCGCCAACCCCGCCGCCGCCGCGGTCAGCGGCATGGCGGCCAGCAGCATCGAGGTCAGCGCGTAGACCACGACCCAATGGGTTCGGTGCGCCGGCCGGCCGTCGGGCCAGGGGTGTTTCACCCGACCGGATTTCACCGCGGGGGAGCCCTGCCAGTACTGGCGGCTCTTGACCTTGCCCACCACAGCCGAGCCGGGCGCGACGTCGGCGTTCTTGCCGACGACGGCGCCGGGCAGCAGGGTGGTCCGGGCACCGATGGTGACGTCGTCGCCGATCGTGATGGCGCCGACGTGGAAGGTGTCGCCGTCTATCCAGTGTCCGCTCAGATCTACTTCGGGTTCGACCGCGCTGCGATGCCCGAGCGTCAGCAGCCCGGTTACCGGCGGCACCGAGTGCAGGTCGACGCCCTTGCCGATGTCGGCGCCCAGTGCGCGGGCGTAGTAGACCAGCCACGGCGCCCCGGCCAGGTTAGTCGCTCCGCTGGCCTCGGCCAGCCGCTCAACCAGCCACACCCGCAGGTGCAGCCAGCCGCCGCGTGGATAGCTGCCCGGCTGCACGTTCGGCAGCAGCAGCCGCGCCGCCAGCACCGCGATGCTCATCCGGCCCAGCGGTGTGACGAACACGACGAACGCCGACGCGACCAGCCACCAGTTCACCGCAACCGTCCACGGCACCAGATGCAGCGCGCGCGCGACGTTGTTACCCAGCGCCAGCCATGTCACCCACGCCCATGCCGTCACGGTGGCCAGTGGCACTGACAGCGCCACCTGCGCGAGCTGAGTCAGCCGCGGTGTCGGACGCACCCGCCGCTCGACGACGGCCGGTGGCTTCTTCAGCTCGTCGAGGAAGCCGGCCAGTGAGCCCAGCCGCGGATGGTCGTAGAGGTCGGCGACAGTGACCTGCGGGTGGCGGTCCCGTAGCGCGACGACCAGTTGCGCCGCGGCGAGCGAACCGCCGCCGAGCGCGAAGAAATCTGACTCCGAACCGTCGACAGCGGCACCGAGCAGGTCCCGCCACAATCCGGCCAGCCAGTTCGCCGTGCCGACGAGATCGGACACCTGATCGCTGTCGCCGCCCAGCGGTGGCCAGGGCAACGCGTCGCGGTCGACCTTGCCGGAGGTGCGGGTCGGCAGCTCGTCGACCCGCACCAGGCGCGGCACCAACGCGGCCGGAAGCTGCTCGGCGAGTAGGGCGCGAGCGGTGGCCATGTCGAAGTCCGGATCGGCGCTGGCGACGTAGCCGACCAGTACCGGTGTGCCTGCCGCCGTCTGCCGCACCGCGGCGGCGGCGCCGATGACGCCCGGCAGGTGCACCAACGCCGAATCCACTTCGCCCAGTTCGATCCGGCGCCCGCCGACCTTGACCTGATCATCGGCCCGGCCGCAGAAGACCAGGCCGTCGCGTTCCAGCCGCACCAGATCACCGCTGCGGTAGGCGCGCCGCCAGCCCAGCGTGGGCATCGGCGCGTACTTCTCGGCGTCCTTGGCTTCGTCGAGGTAGCGGGCCAGACCGACGCCGCCGATCACCAGCTCACCGGTTGCGCCCTCGGCCACCGGCTGGCCGTCGCCGTCGACGACGGCCAGATCCCAGCCCGGCAGCGGCAGACCGATGCGCACTGGCCCGTCGGCAGTCAGCTGCGCGGCGCAGGCGACCACGGTGGCCTCGGTGGGGCCGTAGGTGTTCCACACCTCCCGGCCGTCGACGGCCAGCCGCGCGGCAAGTTCCGGCGGGCAGGCCTCGCCGCCGAATATCAACAGCCGCACTGCCTCCAGCGCTTCGGCGGGCCAGAGCGCGGCCAGGGTGGGCACAGTCGACACTACGGTCACGTCGCGGCTGACCAGCCACGGCCCGAGGTCCATTCCGCTGCGCACCAGCGACCGCGGCGCGGGTACCAGGCAGGCACCGTGCCGCCAGGCCAGCCACATTTCCTCGCACGACGCGTCGAACGCCACCGACAGCCCGGCCAGCACCCGATCACCGGGACCAATTGGGTTGTCCCGCAAAAATATCCGAGACTCGGCATCGACGAATGCGGCCGCACTGCGATGTGTGACGGCGACACCTTTGGGTGTGCCGGTCGATCCGGAGGTGAAGATGATCCAGGCGTCGTCGCGCAGCGTCGGAGCCTGGGCCCGCCAGCCCCGCGAGGATCCCGGGCCGCGGGTCATGCCGGCCTCGGTGATGATTGCGACCACGTCGGCTTCCCTGAACACCAGGTCGGCGCGTTCGTCGGGGTCGTCGGCGTCGACAGGAACGTAGGCCGCGCCGGTGGCCAGCGTCGCCAGGATCGCCTCGTAGAGCGCGAAGCTGCCGGACGGCATCTGGATACCGATCCGGTCGCCGCGACCGATGCCCCGGGCGGCCAGCCAGGCAACGCTGACTTCGATGTCGCTGATCAGTTCGCGGTAGGTGAGTTGGACGTTGCCGTCGTCGATCGCCGCGGCGTCCGGGAAGCAGGCCGCGGTGTCGTAGAGGACGTCGATGAGGGTGCGCGGGTCCGCCGCGTGCGGCGACAACAGGTACTGCGCCGGTATGGGTTGGGGCGTCGCCACTCGTACGAAAATACTCACGCCCGGGCGCTTCACCGGTCGGCGCGCGCACAGCGGGTGGCGAAAGTCGCTGACGGCTTCGGATCGTCGGTGATGTGACCACATATGATCGGCTCGTGCGCGACGCGCTGTACCGGTCCGCAGAACATGCCCGCATCCGATCAAGGAGAGTGTCGCCGCGTGGGTGCCCAGCCCCCGTCAACGGAAGCCCAGTCGCCGGAGGCGTTGACCGCCGCGGTCGATGCAGCCCGGCACGCGTTCGCGACGGCCGCCGATCTCGACGCGTTGGCGCGCGCCAAGACCGAGCACCTCGGCGACCGGTCACCGGTGGCCTTGGCGCGCCAGGCGCTGGCAACTCTGCCCAAGTCTGAGCGCGCCGACGCCGGCCGGCTGGTGAATTCCGCGCGCGGCGACGTCCAGCACAGCTACGACGACAGACTCGCCGCACTACGCGCCGAGCGGGATGCCGAGGTGTTGCTCGCCGAACGCATCGATGTGACGTTGCCCTCTACTCGGCAGCCGACCGGCGCGCGTCACCCGATCACCATCCTGGCCGAGCACATCGCCGACACCTTCATCGCGATGGGCTGGGAACTGGCCGAGGGGCCCGAAGTCGAAACCGAGCAGTTCAACTTCGACGCGCTCAACTTTCCCGCTGACCACCCGGCCCGCAGCGAACAGGACACCTTCTACATCGCGCCGGAGGGCTCGCGGCAGTTGCTGCGCACCCACACCTCGCCGGTGCAGGTGCGTGCACTGCTGGAACGCACACTGCCGGTGTACGTGATCTCGATCGGCCGCACCTTCCGCACCGATGAACTCGACGCCACCCACACCCCGGTCTTCCATCAGGTCGAGGGTCTGGCGGTGGACCGTGGGTTGTCGATGGCGCATCTGCGCGGCACCCTCGACGCGTTCGCCCGCGCAGAGTTCGGCCCGCGGGCGCGCACCCGGATTCGGCCGCACTTCTTTCCGTTCACCGAGCCGTCGGCCGAAGTCGACGTGTGGTTCGAGAACAAGAAGGGCGGGGCGGGCTGGGTCGAATGGGGGGGCTGCGGGATGGTCAACCCGAATGTGTTGCGCGCGGTGGGCATTGACCCAGACGAGTATTCGGGTTTTGCCTTCGGCATGGGCCTGGAACGCACCTTGCAGTTCCGCAACGGCATCCCCGACATGCGCGACATGGTCGAAGGCGACGTCCGCTTCTCGTTGCCGTTCGGGGTGGGTGCCTGATGCGCATCCCGTACAGCTGGCTGCAGGACGTCGTGCGCACCGGGGCGCCCGGGTGGGACGTGACACCCGCGGATCTCGAGCAGGCGCTGGTGCGCATCGGCCACGAAGTGGAAGACGTCATCACCCTCGGCCCGGTCGACGGTCCGCTGACGGTGGGGCGAGTGGCGGCGATCGAGGAGCTCACCGAATTCAAGAAGCCGATCCGCGCCTGCAAGGTCGATGTCGGTGAACCTCATGCACGTGAAATCGTCTGCGGCGCGACAAACTTCGCCGTCGGCGACCTGGTGGTAGCGGCGCTGCCCGGAACCACGCTGCCCGGCGACTTCCGCATCGCCGCGCGTAAGGCGTACGGCCACACCTCCGACGGGATGATCTGCTCGGCCGCCGAACTCGGTTTGGGCGCAGACCATTCCGGCATCCTGGTGCTGCCGCCGGGCACCGCCGAGCCGGGGGCCGGCGCTATCGAGGTGCTTGGGCTTGACGACGTGGTCTTCGATCTCGCGATCACCCCGGACCGCGGCTACTGCATGTCGGTACGCGGACTGGCCCGCGAGATCGCCTGTGCGTACGACCTCGACTTCGTCGACCCGGCCGCCGTACCTGCACTTCCGGCGGGGGGCGAGGCCTGGCCACTGAGGGTGCAGCCGGAGACCGGCGTACGCCGATTCGCGCTGCGCTCGGTGTCCGGCATCGACCCAACCGCGGTGTCGCCGTGGTGGCTACAGCGCCGCTTGTTGCTCAGCGGCATTCGGGCGATTTCACCCGCCGTCGATGCGACCAACTACGTGATGCTGGAGCTCGGCCATCCGATGCACGCGCACGACCTCAACCGGATCACCGGTGGCTTCGACGTGCGGTTCGCCACGCCGGGGGAAAAGGTCGAGACCCTCGACGACGTCGAGCGCACTCTCGATCCCGCCGATGTGCTGATCGTCGACGATGTCGCGACCGCCGCGATCGCGGGGGTGATGGGGTCGGGCAGCACCGAGATGCGTGACGACTCCACCGACGTGCTGTTGGAGGCGGCGGTGTGGGAGCCGGCCGCGGTATCCCGTACGGCGCGTCGGCTGCATCTGCCCAGCGAAGCCGCCCGGCGCTACGAGCGAGCGGTCGACCCGGCGATTTCGGTTGCCGCACTGGATCGTTGCGCCATGCTGCTCGCCGAGATCGCCGGCGGCACGGTATCGCCGAACTTGACCGACTGGCGGGGCGACCCGCCGCGGGACGATTGGGCCGGTTCGCCGATCCGCTTGCCGGCCGACCTGCCCGATCGGATGGCTGGGGTGAGCTACCGCCCGGGCACGACGACACGGCGGCTGACGCAGATCGGCGCCGACGTCGACGCTGCCGAGGACAGCCTGACCGTCACCCCGCCGAGTTGGCGTCCGGATCTGTTGCAGCCCGCCGACCTGGTCGAAGAGGTGCTGCGGCTGGAAGGCCTGGAGGTCATTCCGTCGGTGCTGCCGCCGGCTCCGGCCGGCCGCGGATTGTCCGCCGTCCAGCGCCGCCGCCGCGCGATCGGCAAGTCGCTGGCGCTGTCGGGCTACATCGAGATCCTCCCGACGCCGTTTCTGCCCGCAGCTGTGTTCGACGCCTGGGGCCTGCCCGCCGACGACAGCCGGCGCCACGCCACCCGGGTGGTCAATCCGCTGGAAGCCGACCGACCGCAGCTGGCCACAACCCTGCTGCCCGGACTGCTGGAGGCCTTGTCGCGCAACGTCTCACGCGGCATCGTCGACGTCGCACTCTTTGCGGTCGCCCAGGTGGTGCAGCCGACCGAGCAGACCCAGGGCATCGAGGTGATCCCGGTGCACCGCCGCCCCACCGACGACGAGATCGCCGCGCTCGACGCGTCGCTGCCGCGGCAGCCGCAGCACGTCGCCGCGGTGCTGACGGGGCTGAGGGAGCCGCGCGGCCCGTGGGGCGACGGGCGACGGGCCGACGCTGCCGACGCATTCGAGGCTGTCCGAATCATTGCCCGCGCTAGTGGAGTTGACGTGACTCTGCGGGCCGCGCAGTACCTGCCGTGGCATCCCGGCCGATGCGCCGAAGTGTGCGTCGGCGGCATCGTGGTCGGGCACGCCGGACAACTGCACCCGGCGGTGATCGAGCGATCCGGCCTGCCGAAGGGCGTCTGCGCGGTCGAGTTGAACCTCGACGCCATCCCGGTCGTCGACGCACTACCGGCGCCGCGGGTTTCTCCGTTTCCGGCGGTGTTCCAGGACGTCAACCTCGTCGTGGAGGCCGATGTCCCCGCCCAGACCGTGGCGGACGCCGTCCGCGACGGCGCCGGGGAGTTACTGGAAGAGGTCCGGCTGTTCGACGTCTACACCGGCGCGCAGGTCGGCGAGAACCGCAAATCGCTGACTTTTGCGCTGCGATTCCGGGCCACCGACCGCACCCTCACCGAAGACGAGGCCAGCGCCGCTCGGGATGCCGCGGTGCGCCGCGCCGCCGAGCAGGTCGGCGCGGTGCTACGTGGCTGAATTCCTCGCCCGAACGCCGACTGCAGGAATGAGTTTGCACGGTAATGCATAGTCATGCAACGATGGGTGTCATGACCGACGCGGTACGGGTGGCGGTGGCCGGCGCCAGCGGCTACGCGGGCGGCGAGATCCTGCGACTGTTGCTCGGGCACCCTGCGTATCAGGACGGACGGCTGACGATCGGCGCACTGACCGCCGCCGGCAGCGCCGGAACCCCGCTCGCCGATCACCATCCGCATCTGTTGCCACTGGCTCAGCGGGTGCTGGAGCCCACCGAGGTCGACATCCTCGAGGGTCACGACGTGGTTTTCCTGGGCCTGCCGCACGGCCATTCGGCGGCGCTGGCCCAACGGCTCGGCCCGCAGACGTTGGTCGTCGACTGTGGCGCCGACTTCCGGTTGCGCGATGCCGGTGCGTGGGAGCGCTTCTACGGTTCCCCGCACGCCGGCAGCTGGCCGTACGGGCTTCCCGAGCTGCCCGGTCACCGCGATGCGCTGCGCGAGGCCCGGCGGATCGCCGTGCCGGGCTGCTACCCGACCGCGGCGGTGTTGGCGCTGTTTCCGGCGGTGGCAGCCGATCTCGTCGATCCCGCCGTCACCGTCGTCGCGGTCAGCGGCACCTCAGGTGCCGGCCGGGCCGCGAAGGTCGACCTGCTCGGTTCGGAGGTCATCGGTTCGGCGCGGGCCTACAACATCGCCGGCGTGCACCGGCACACACCCGAAATCATGCAGGGGCTTCGTCACGTCACCGACCGCGATGTCACCGTGTCGTTCACGCCGGTGTTGATCCCGACCACTCGCGGCATCCTGGCCACCTGCACGGCGCGGACCGCAGCGCCGCTGTCTGCGCTGCGGGCCGCCTACGAAAAGGCCTATCATGAAGAACCTTTCGTGCACCTGCTACCTGAAGGACAGTTGCCGCGTACGGGTTCGGTGGTGGGCAGCAACGTCGCACAGATCGCGATCGCCGTGGACGAGGACGCGGCCACGTTCATTGCGATCGCGGCGATCGACAACCTCGTGAAGGGCACCGGTGGTGCGGCCGTGCAGTCGATGAACCTGGCACTGGGTTGGCCGGAATCCGAAGGCCTTTCAGTGGTCGGGGTGGCACCATGACGCGCACGGATCTCGCCCCACTGGTACGCGCCCAAGGTGTCACGGCGCCGGCCGGCTTTCGTGCGACCGGTATCGCAGCCGGTATCAAGGCGTCCGGCAACCTCGATCTCGCCTTGGTATTCAACGAGGGGCCCGACCACTGGGCCGCCGGGGTGTTCACCCGTAACCAGGTCAAAGCGGCGCCGGTGTTGTGGACCCGCCAGGTGCTGTCCGACGGGCGACTGCGCGCCGTCGTGCTCAATTCCGGTGGCGCAAACGCCTGCACCGGGCCTGCCGGATTCCAGGACACTCATGCCACCGCCGAGGGGTTGGCCGCAGCCTTGTCGGAATGGGGGACCGAGACCGGGGCGATCGACGTCGCGGTCTGCTCCACCGGCCTGATCGGCGACCGGCTGCCGATGGACAAGGTGCTCACCGGTGTGGTGAATCTGGTGCACGAGATGGCCGGCGGCATCACCGGCGGCGAAGAAGCCGCCCGTGCCATCATGACCACCGACACCGTGCCCAAACAGGTTGCGCTGCATCATCCGGACAACTGGACCGTCGGCGGGATGGCCAAAGGCGCCGGCATGCTGGCGCCGTCACTGGCCACCATGCTGTGCGTGATCACCACCGACGCCGCCGTCGAAGCCTCGGCGCTGGAGTGCGCGCTACGCACGGCCACTGCGCAGACCTTCGACCGGCTCGACATCGACGGCGCGTGCTCGACCAACGACACCGTGCTGCTGTTGGCCTCGGGTGCCAGCGGAATCACGCCGAGCCAAGTCGATTTCGACGACGCGGTGCTGCGGGTCTGCGACGATCTGTGTGCTCAGTTGCAAGCCGACGCCGAGGGCGTCACCAAGCGCGTCACCATCCGGGTCGCCGGCGCGCTGACCGAAGCCGACGCCGTCACCGCGGCCCGGGTGATCGCGCGGGACAGCCTGGTGAAGACCGCACTTTTCGGCTCCGACCCCAACTGGGGTCGCGTATTGGCCGCCGTCGGGATGGCTCCTGTGCAGCTGAACCCTGACCGGATCTCGGTGTCGTTCAACGGCTCAGCGGTCTGCATCGCCGGAGTCGGGACACCGGGTGCCCGCGAGGTGGACCTGTCGACCACCGACATCGAGGTTGCCGTCGACCTGGGCGTCGGCACCGCCGACGCGGCGATTCGGACCACCGACCTCTCGCACGCCTACGTCGAAGAGAATTCGGCCTACTCGTCGTGATCACCACCGAAGTCAAAGCGCGGGTGCTCGCCGAGGCGCTGCCCTGGTTGACCCAGTTGCACGGCAAGATCGTGGTGGTCAAATACGGCGGCAACGCCATGACCAGCGACACGCTGCGGCGGGAGTTCGCCACCGACATGGCTTTTCTGCGCAACTGTGGCATCCATCCGGTCGTGGTGCACGGCGGTGGCCCGCAAATCAGCGCCATGCTCAAACGACTGGGCATCGCCGGCGACTTCAAAGGCGGATTCCGGGTCACCACACCCGAAGTGCTCGACGTGGTGCGGATGGTGTTGTTCGGTCAGGTCGGGCGCGAACTGGTGAACTTGATCAACTTGCACGGCCCGTATGCGGTCGGGGTCACCGGAGAGGACGCGAACCTGTTCACCGCCGTGCGGCGCAGCGTCAGCGTCGACGGCGTCGACACCGACATCGGTCTGGTGGGCGACATTGCCCAGGTGAATCCAGCGGTGGTGCTGGATCTTATCGCCGCCAACCGGATTCCAGTGGTATCGACGTTGGCCCCCGATATCGACGGCGCGGTACACAACATCAACGCCGACACCGCGGCCGGTGCCCTGGCTGAGGCGCTGGGCGCGGAGAAGCTGTTGATGCTCACCGACGTCGATGGTCTCTACACCCGCTGGCCGGACAAGGATTCGCTCGTCAGCGAAATCGACACGGCCACGTTGACGGAGCTGCTGCCGACGCTGGAGACCGGCATGATTCCCAAAGTCGAAGCCTGCCTGCATGCCGTCAGGGGCGGAGTGCCCAGCGCGCATGTCATCGACGGCCGCGTCGCGCATTGCGTGCTGGTCGAATTGTTCACCGACGAAGGATCCGGAACCAAGGTGGTGAGCGCATGACCGCAACCGAAGCGCTGCAGCAGCGGTGGTCTGCGGTGATGATGAACAACTACGGCGTTCCACCGATCGGCCTGGCCAGCGGCAATGGCGCCGTGGTCACCGATGTAGACGGCCGGTCTTACCTGGACCTGCTGGGCGGCATCGCGGTCAACGTGTTGGGGCATGGGCATCCGGCCGTGCTCGAGGCTGTGACACGGCAGATGTCCACGCTGGGGCACACCTCGAATCTGTATGCCGCCGAACCGGGTATCGCGCTGGCTGAGGCGCTGGCCCGCCTGCTCGGCGCCGACGCCGAGACCCGGGTGCTGTTCTGCAACTCCGGCACCGAAGCCAACGAGGCGGCGTTCAAGCTGTCCCGCCTGACCGGCCGGACCAAACTGGTTGCGGCGCAGGGTGGTTTCCACGGCCGGACGATGGGTGCGCTGGCCCTCACCGGACAGCCGGCCAAGCAGGCACCGTTCGCACCGCTACCCGGCGATGTCGCCCACGTGCGCTACGGCGACGCCGACGCCCTGGCGGCCGCGGTCGGTGACGACACCGCCGCGGTGTTCCTGGAGCCGATCATGGGGGAGAGCGGCATCGTCGTCCCGCCTGACGGCTACCTGGCCGCGGCCCGCGACATCACCTCCCGCCACGGCGCACTGTTGGTCCTCGACGAGGTGCAGACCGGGATGGGCCGCACCGGAACGTTTTTCGCGCACCAGCATGACGGGATCACGCCCGATGTGGTGACGATGGCCAAGGGTCTCGGTGGTGGGCTGCCGATCGGCGCCTGCCTGGCGGTCGGCCCGGCCGCACAGCTGCTGACCCCGGGCCTGCACGGCAGCACCTTCGGCGGCAACCCGATCTGCGCGGCGGCGGCACTGGCGGTGCTGCGGGTGATCGCCGAGGACGACCTGGTCCGACGGTCCGCAGCACTGGGAAAGACGTTGTACCAGAACATCGAATCGCTTGGTCATCGGTCGATCGATCACGTGCGCGGCCGCGGCCTGTTGTGCGGGATCGTGCTCGCCACACCCACCGCCAAGGACGTCGAGGCGGCCGCGCGGGCCGCCGGGTTCCTGGTCAACGCCGCCGCACTCGACGTCGTCCGGCTGGCTCCGCCGTTGACGATTACCGAGCCGCAGCTCGACACCTTTGTCAGCGCGTTGCCGGGCATCCTGGACACCGCCGAGGGGGCACAGTGACTCGACACTTCCTGCGCGATGACGACCTGACCCCCGACGAGCAGGCCGATGTCTTGGCGCTGGCCGCCGAACTGAAGAAGGACCTGTTCGGCCGTCGTCCACTGGAGGGCCCGCGCGGTGTCGCGGTGATCTTCGACAAGAACTCCACCCGCACCCGGTTCTCCTTCGAGGTGGGTATCGCCCAGCTCGGCGGGCACGCGGTGGTCGTCGACGGCCGCAGCACCCAACTCGGCCGCGAAGAAACGTTGCAGGACACCGCAAAAGTGTTGTCCCGTTACGTCGATGCCATCGTGTGGCGCACCTACGGCCAGGCCCGGCTGAGCGCGATGGCCGAGACCGCGACGGTGCCGATCGTCAACGCGCTCTCTGATCAGTTCCACCCGTGCCAGGTATTGGCCGACCTGCAGACCATCGCCGAGCGCAAGGGTTCACTACGCGGCCTTCGGCTGACCTACTTCGGTGACGGTGCCAACAACATGGCGCACTCGCTGATGCTCGGCGGCGTCACCGCCGGCATGCACGTAACCGTTGCGGCGCCAGCCGGTTTCGCGCCCGATCCGGTGTTCACCGCCGCGGCCGAGCGCCGCGCCGCGGACACCGCAGCCTCGGTGACCATCACCGCCGACCCCATCGCCGGGGCCGCCGGCGCCGACGTGCTGGTGACCGACACCTGGACGTCGATGGGCCAGGAGGACGACGGGCTGGATCGGGTACGACCGTTCCGGCCGTTCCAGCTCAACGCGGATCTGCTTGCCAGGGCCGACTCGGAAGCCATTGTGCTGCATTGCCTTCCGGCTCATCGCGGCCATGAGATCACCGACGAGGTGATCGACGGCCCGCACAGCGCGGTGTGGGACGAAGCCGAGAACCGGCTGCATGCCCAAAAGGCGCTGCTGACGTGGCTGCTGGAACGCCTCCCATGACCCGCTCGAAGACCACACCGGAGACCACCCGGGTCGGGCGGCAGGCCCGCATTGTGACGATCCTGGCGTCGGCCGAGGTCCGCAGCCAGAGCGAGTTGGCCGCGCTGCTCGCCGCTGATGGTGTCGAGGTCACCCAGGCCACGCTGTCGCGTGATCTGGAGGAGCTCGGCGCGGTGAAGTTACGCGGCGCCGACGGCGGTGTCGGCGTCTACGTCGTGCCGGAGGACGGCAGCCCGGTTCGCGGGGTCACCGGTGGCACCGCGCGATTGTCGCGACTGCTGAGCGAGGTGCTGGTGTCCACCGACGCCACCGGCAACCTCGCCGTGCTGCGCACGCCACCCGGGGCGGCCGACTACCTGGCCAGCGCCATCGACCGGGCCGCGCTGCCCTACGTGGTCGGCACCATCGCCGGGGATGACACCATCTTCGTAGCGGCCCGCGAACCGATGACCGGCGCGGAGCTTGCACACTTGATCCAAAACCTGACGTAACCGCACGACTCAAAGGAGAACAGTTCATGTCCGAGCGCGTCATCTTGGCGTATTCCGGCGGTTTGGACACCTCGGTGGCGATCAGCTGGATCGGCAAGGAGACCGGCCGAGAGGTGGTCGCCGTGGCGATCGACCTCGGCCAGGGCGGTGAGGACATGGAGGTGGTGCGCCAGCGGGCACTGGACTGCGGCGCGGTGGAAGCCGTCGTGGTCGATGCCCGCGACGAATTCGCCGACGGCTACTGCCTGCCGACCATCCTGTCCAACGCCCTCTACATGGATCGTTACCCGTTGGTGTCGGCGATCAGCCGGCCGCTGATCGCCAAGCATCTGGTCGCCGCGGCCCGCGAGTACGGCGGCAGCATCGTGGCGCACGGCTGCACCGGTAAGGGCAATGACCAGGTCCGCTTCGAGGTCGGATTCGCCTCGCTGGCACCGGATCTGGAGGTCCTCGCGCCGGTCCGTGACTACGCGTGGACCCGGGAGAAGGCCATCGCCTTCGCCGAAGAGAACGACATACCGATCAACGTCACCAAACGCTCACCGTTCTCGATCGACCAGAACGTGTGGGGCCGTGCGGTGGAAACCGGCTTCCTGGAACACCTGTGGAACGCGCCGACCAAGGATGTCTACGACTACACCGAAGACCCGACGGTCAACTGGGGGGTCCCCGACGAAGTGATCGTCGGCTTCGAGCGCGGCGTGCCGGTGACCATCGACGGCGACCCCGTTTCGGTGCTGCAGGCCATCGAGGAGCTCAACCGCCGGGCCGGAGCACAGGGTGTCGGTCGCCTCGACGTCGTCGAGGACCGGCTGGTGGGTATCAAGAGCCGCGAAATCTACGAGGCTCCGGGTGCAATGGTCCTGATCACTGCGCACACCGAACTCGAGCACGTCACCCTGGAGCGCGAGCTGGGGCGCTTCAAACGTCAGACCGACCAGCGCTGGTCGGAGTTGGTGTATGACGGGTTGTGGTATTCGCCGCTGAAGTCGGCCCTGGAGGCTTTCGTCGCCAAGACTCAGGAGCATGTCACCGGCGAGATCCGAATGGTGTTGCACGGCGGACACATTGCCGTCAACGGTCGGCGCAGCGCCGAATCGTTGTACGACTTCAACCTGGCCACCTACGACGAGGGCGACACCTTTGACCAGACCGCGGCTCGCGGCTTCGTCCAGATCCACGGGCTGAGCTCCAAGATCGCTGCCCGCCGGGACCTGAGTTCGTGAGTGCTTGCCCGCGCGAGTGTGCATCTGGTGACGCGAGACGCCGATACGACGTCGTGGAATTCCCACTCGGCGGAGGTCGGTGTTGAGCACCAACGAAGGCTCGCTGTGGGGTGGCCGGTTCGCCGAGGGGCCGTCCGACGCACTGGCCGCGCTGAGCAAATCCACCCACTTCGACTGGGTGCTGGCGCCCTACGACATCGCCGCATCCAAGGCGCACACCAGGGTGCTGCACAACGCGGGGCTGCTCACCGATCAGCAGCGCGACGGGTTGCTCGCCGGTCTGGACGCCCTGGGCGACGACGTCGCCGACGGCAGCTTCGGTCCGCTGGGTAGCGACGAAGACGTGCACGGCGCGCTGGAACGCGGCCTGATCGACCGGGTCGGTCCCGATCTGGGTGGTCGGCTGCGGGCCGGCAGGTCGCGAAACGACCAGGTGGCCACGCTGTTTCGGATGTGGCTGCGCGACGCGGTGCGCCGGGTCGCCGCCGGCGTGCTCGACGTGGCCGATGCCCTGGCCGGCCAGGCGGCCGCCCACCCGGACGCCATCATGCCCGGCAAGACCCACCTGCAGTCCGCTCAGCCGGTGCTGCTTGCGCACCACTTGCTGGCCCATGCCCACCCGCTGCTCCGCGACGTGGACCGGATCGCGGACTTCGACGCCCGCGCCGCGGTGTCGCCCTACGGGTCGGGGGCGCTGGCGGGCTCGTCGCTGGGGCTGGACCCCGACGCGATCGCCGGCGAACTCGGCTTCACCGGCGCCGCGGACAACTCGATCGACGCCACCGCCGCACGGGATTTCGCCGCGGAGGCGGCCTTCGTTTTCGCCATGATCGCCGTCGACCTGTCCCGGCTCGCCGAGGACATCATCCTGTGGAGCTCAACGGAGTTCGGCTACGTGACGCTGCACGACTCGTGGTCGACCGGTAGTTCGATCATGCCGCAGAAGAAGAATCCCGACATCGCGGAGTTGGCCCGCGGCAAGTGCGGCCGGCTGATCGGGAACCTGACCGGGCTGCTGGCGACGTTGAAGGCGCAGCCGCTGGCCTACAACCGCGACCTGCAGGAGGACAAGGAGCCGGTGTTCGACTCGGTGGCGCAACTGGAACTGTTGCTACCGGCGATGGCCGGGCTGGTCGGCACTTTGCGGTTCAACGTGCAACGGATGGCCGCGCTGGCACCGGCCGGCTACACGCTGGCCACCGACATCGCCGAATGGCTGGTGCGGCAAGGCGTTCCGTTCCGGGCCGCGCACGAGTCAGCGGGTGCGGCGGTGCGTGTGGCCGAGCAGCGTGGGGTGGGGTTGGACGAACTGACCGACGACGAGCTGGCGGCCATCAGCACCGAGCTGACCCCGGAGGTGCGCGACGTGCTGACAATCGAGGGTTCGGTGGCCTCCCGCGACGCCCGCGGCGGCACCGCCCCGATCCAGGTCGCCGAGCAGCTCGCACTGGTGCGGGAGCGAACCGAGCGGCTACGGGTGCCGCTGCGACGGTAAACCAGTGGGCTGAGGCCGGCCCCGGCCGTCACTAATAGCCTCGCCGGAGAGATCGAACGCGCCGTCGACTCCACCAGGACCGGCTCACTCGAGCCGCTCGGACAGCTCCAGCCAGCGCCCCTCCTTGGTCGCGACCTCATCCTCCAGCGCCCGCAGTTGCTGCGCCAGCTGCCCGAGCCCGACGTGATCGGACTGGTCGTGCGCGGCAAGTTCGTGATGTTTGGCGGTGATCTTCTCCGCCAACCGTCCCAGGGCGCGGTCCAGGGACGCGATCTCCTTTTCGATCGCCCGCAAGTCGGCGCCCGACACGGTCGGGGACGGCGATTGCTGCGCCGGCGCTGGAACGGACGTTTCCGAACTCCCGGCTAGTCGAAGGTACTCGTCGATGCCCCCGGGTAGGTGCCGCAGCCGGCCGTCGAGAATCGCGTACTGCTGATCGGTCACCCGCTCCAAGAGATAGCGGTCATGGGAGACCACGATCAACGCCCCGGGCCATGAGTCGAGGAGATCTTCGGTGGCCGCGAGCATGTCGGTGTCGACATCGTTGCTGGGCTCGTCGAGCAGCAGCACGTTGGGCTCGGCCAGCAGCGTGAGCATCAGCTGCAACCGGCGTCGCTGCCCACCGGACAACTCGTCGACCCTGGCGGAGAGTTGGCCACCGGCGAATCCGAGACGCTCCAGCAGCTGGGCGGGAGTGACGTCCCGGCCACCGACGTCGTAGCCGCTACGCAACCGGCCCAACACGTCGGCGATCCGCTCGCCCGCCAACGGCGCCAACTCATCGCCGCGCTGGTCGAGCATCCCAAGACGAACGGTCTTGCCGCGCTTGACTTTTCCCTTCTCCGGCTGGATCGCACCGGTGATGAGGCCCAGCAGCGTCGACTTGCCGGCTCCGTTGGCGCCGACGATTCCGGTGCGCTCGGCGGGGCCTATCCGCCACTCCACGTCGCGCAGCACCGGCCGCCCGGCGAACGAGACCGACACATCCAGCAGATCGATGACGTCCTTGCCGAGTCGCGCGGTGGCGAGCTTGGCGAGTTCAACGGAGTTTCGCAGCGGCGGCACATCGTCGATCAGCTGATTCGCCGCGTCGATGCGAAACTTGGGTTTCGACGTGCGGGCCGGGGGACCGCGGCGCAGCCACGCCAATTCTTTACGCATCATGTTCTGCCGCTTGGACTCAGCGACGATGGCCAACCGGTCCCGCTCGACCCGCTGCAGGATGTAGGCGGCGTAGCCACCTTCGAATGGCTCGACCAGGCCGTCGTGCACCTCCCACGTCGTGGTGGCGACCTCGTCGAGGAACCAGCGGTCGTGGGTAATCAGCAGCAGACCGCCGGTGTTGCGTGCCCAACGCTCGCGCAGATGAGTCGCCAGCCAGGTGATGCCCTCGATGTCGAGGTGGTTGGTCGGCTCGTCCAGCGCGATCACGTCCCAGTCGCCGATCAGCAGGGCGGCCAACTGGACGCGGCGGCGCTGTCCGCCACTGAGTGTGCCGACCACCGCGTCCCATGCGATGTCGGAGACCAGGCCGCTGACCACGTCGCGGATCCGCGGATCACCGGCCCACTCGTGGTCGGCCCGGTCTCCGACCAACGTCCATCCCACCGTGCAACTCGACTCGAGGTTGTCGGCCTGGCTCAGGGCTCCGACGCGCAGTCCACTACGCCAGGTGACGCGTCCGGCGTCCGGGCTGAGCTGTCCGGTGAGCAGGCCCAGCAAACTGGACTTGCCGTCCCCGTTTCGCCCGACGATGCCGATGCGGTCGCCGTCGCTGACGCCGACGGTCGTCGAATCGAAGACGACGCGACTCGGATATTCGAGGTGGATGGCCTCGGCGCCGAGCAAGTGTGCCACCGGCCGACCCTAGCCCGCCGACGCCGGCCGTCCCGCAGCGGCGGCACCGCGAGGGGGCCGGCGACCGGTGTCGGCGCTCGCCGCGCAGGGCCGCCCGCGAAGCGGACGACTAGGCTGGGCGAACGGACCTGCTCCGTGACCAAAGCAATGGGCGCACCCCCTGCGATATGCGATGATGTGCACGCTGTCAGGCCTCACGCGCAGCACAGCATGGTCTTGGTTTCGAGGGAGCGGCGGCATGGATGTGAAGTTTTCAGCGGTCACTAGACCGGTCGAGCGCCTGATGGCCACCGCCCAGAACGGCCTGGAAGTGCTGCGACTCGGCGGGCTGGAAACCGGGAACTCTCCGTCGCCGTCACAGACGGTCGAGAGCACATCGATGTACAAGCTGCGGCGTTACTATCCGCCGGACAGTCGGCCCGGGCATCCGTTGGCGGGCCCACCGGTGCTACTGGTGCACCCGATGATGATGTCGGCAAACATGTTCGACGTCACTCGGGACCAAGGCGCGGTCGGCATTCTGCACGCTGCCGGCCTGGATCCCTGGGTGATCGACTTCGGTTCACCCGATCAGATCGAAGGCGGCATGCGCCGCAATCTTGCCGACCACATCGTCGCGCTGAGCGAAGCAATCGACGCCATCACCGACATCGTCGGGCACGACGTGCACCTGGTCGGCTATTCGCAGGGCGGGATGTTCTGCTACCAGGCCGCGGCCTACCGACGCTCGAAAAGCATCGCCAGCATCGTGACGTTTGGATCGCCGGTAGACACGCTGGCGGCCTTGCCGATGGGACTTCCGCCCAACCTGGCCCCCGGTATCGCCAACTTCATGGCAGACCATGTTTTCAACCGACTGGATATTCCAAGTTGGTTGGCGCGCACCGGATTTCAGATGCTCGATCCGCTCAAGACGGCCAAAGCGCGGGTCGATTTCGTGCGCCAACTCCACGATCGCGAGGCATTGCTCCCGCGGGAAGCTCAGCGTAGATTCCTCGAGTCGGAAGGCTGGATCGCCTGGTCGGGTCCGGCGATTTCCGAACTACTCAAGCAGTTCATCGCCCACAACCGGATGATGACCGGCGGTTTCGCCATCAATGGCCAACTGGTGACGCTGACTGATATCAGTTGTCCGGTGCTGGCCTTCATCGGTGAAGTCGACGACATCGGCCAGCCGGCCGCGGTGCGAGGTATTCGACGTGCGGCCCCCAATGCCGAGGTCTACGAATATCTGGTCCGGGCCGGCCACTTCGGCTTGGTTGTCGGATCCAAAGCGGCACAAGAGTCTTGGCCGACGGTCGCCGATTGGGTGAAGTGGATCTCCGAGAACGGCGACAAGCCGAGGGACATCTTCCCGATGGCCGATCAGCCGACCGAGTCCACCGATCGGGGAGTCGCGCTCAGTTCACGCCTGATGCACGGCCTCGGCGAGGCCACCGAGGTGGCGCTGACCCTCGCCCGTGGAGCGGCTGACGCCGTCTTCGCTGCGAACAAATCCATGCGTACGCTGGCCGTCGAGACCGCCCGAACGCTACCTCGACTGGCGCGGCTGGGTCAGATCAACGACCACACCCGAATTTCGTTGGGCCGCATCATCGGTGAGCAGGCGCACGATGCTCCCAACGGGGAATTCCTGCTCTTCGACGGACGGGTGCACACCTATGAGGCGGTGAACAAACGCATCGACAACGTGGTGCGCGGCCTGATCGCCGTCGGCGTGCGTCAGGGCGAGCACGTCGGGGTGCTGATGGAGACCCGGCCGAGTGCGCTGGTCGCCATCGCGGCACTGTCGCGGTTGGGCGCCGTCGCGGTTCTGCTGCATCCCGACGCCGACCTGGCCGCCGAAGTCCGGCTCGGGGGAGTGACCGAAATCATCACCGACCCGGCCAATCTCGAGGCTGCCCGACAGCTGCCCGAGCAGATCCTGGTTCTCGGCGGCGGCGAATCCAGGGATTTGCATCTGTCCGACGACGCGAATGTCATCGACATGGAACAGATTGATCCGGACGCCGTCGAACTACCGGCCTGGTACCGCCCTAATCCGGGGTACGCCCGCGACCTGGCGTTCATCGGGTTCAGCACTGTCAGTGGACAACTCGCTGCCAAGCAGATCACCAACTACCGTTGGGCCCTGTCGGCGTTCGGTACCGCCTCGGCGGCCGCCTTGGGGCGCACCGACACCCTGTACTGCCTCACGCCTTTGCACCACGAGTCCGGGCTGCTGGTGAGCCTGGGCGGTGCCGTGGTCGGCGGGACCCGGATTGCGTTGTCCCGCGGCCTGACGCCAGACCGATTCGCCGCCGAGGTGCACCAATACGGCGTCACCGTGGTCTCCTACACGTGGGCCATGCTGCGCGACGTCATCGACGACCCGGAATTCGCCATGCGGGGCCACCATCCCATCCGGTTGTTCATCGGGTCGGGTATGCCGACCAGCCTGTGGCAGCGAATCTCCGACGTCTTCGTGCCCGCGCGGGTGGTCGAGTTTTTCGCGACCACCGACGGGCATGCCGTACTGGCCAACGTTGCCGGCGCCAAGATCGGCAGTAAGGGCCGGCCGCTGCCCGGCGCCGGACGCGTCGAGTTGGGCGCCTACGACGCCGAACATGATCTGATCTTGGAAAGCGACAGCGGACTGGTCCGCATCCCGGAGGCCAACGAAGTCGGCGTGCTGTTGGCCGAACCGCGGGGGCCGATCGATCCGACCGCTTCGGTGAAGCGCGGCGTCTTCGCTCCCGCCGACACCTGGATCTCCACCGAGTATCTGTTCCGCCGCGACACCGACGGCGACTTCTGGCTGGTTGGCCGGCGCGGGTCGACCGTGCACACCGCACGCGGCATCGTGTTCTGCGAACCGGTCACCGACGCGCTCGGGCTCACCCCGGCGGTCGATCTCGCGGTGACTTACGGCGTTGGGCTGGACGGCCACCAGGTCGCGGTGACGGCGTTGACGACACGTCCGGGCACCTCGATCACGGCCGCGGATATCACCGAAGCCGTCGCCGCCATGCCGTTCGGACTGGGACCCGACATCGTGCACGTCGTACCGCAGATGACGCTGAGCGCCACCTATCGTCCGACGATCAGCGCGTTGCGTGCTGCCGGGGTCCCCAAGGCGGGACGGCACGCCTGGGTGTTCGACGCCGACGCCAATCGGTTCCGGCGGTTGACCGGTCCCGCGCGCGCGGAGTTGTCAGGTGCGTAAAAGGAAATGGAGCCAACGTGATTGACGAGACTCTGCTGGGCATCCTGGTCTGCCCGGCCGACCGGGGTCCGCTGTTATTAGTGGATCAGCAGCTGTACAACCCCCGGCTCCGCCGGGCCTACCGCATCGAAGACGGCATCCCGGTGTTGCTGGTCGATGAGGCGGTCGAGGTCAGCGACGACGAGCATGCGCGCCTGGTCGCGCGGGGAATTACTTCAAGTCCCCAGTGAGGTGGCGCTGCGATTTGGCGCGACCTGCTCAGCGGATAGCGATAAGAACCGGGCAAACCCTTCGACCGCGATCACATCCTGGATCATCGGATGAGGCGCAGGCACAATCAGTGCGATGGGCGCTGACCAACTCGTGGTCGACCCGGTCGAGGCCGCGCACCGACTTCTCGGCGCCACCCTTTTCGGTCGCGGAGTCAGCGCGACGATCATCGAGGTGGAGGCCTACGGCGGGGTGCCCGACGGTCCGTGGCCGGATGCGGCGGCGCACTCGTATCGCGGTCGCACCGGTCGCAACGCGGCGATGTTCGGGCCCGCTGGCCGGCTCTACACCTACCGCAGCTACGGCATCCACGTCTGTGCGAACGTGGTGTGCGGCGCCGACGGAGTCGCCGCCGCTGTGTTGGCCAGAGCCGCTGCGATTGATACCGGGCTCGACATCGCCCAGTCCCGGCGCGGTGCATCCATCCGTACGGTCGCGCTGGCGCGCGGACCGGGGAATCTTTGCTCAGCGTTGGGAATCACGATGGCCGACAACGGCATTGACCTGTTCGACGCGAACAGCCCGATTCGCCTCGAACTGAACGGGGCCGGCGAGGCAGTCGTCGGCCCGCGGGTCGGGGTCAGCCAGGCGGCAGATCGACCATGGCGGCTGTGGCTGCCGGGCCGAGCGGAGGTGTCGGCTTACCGGCGTAGTCCACGAGCCGCCGCGCCGGGCCCCGGCGACTGAGTCGAGCGCGCCCACCGGTGAGGCGCAACGCTCGTGCGCGAAGATGTTAGACCGTGGGCGCTGAAATCATCGAAGAGCTGAACTGGCGTGGGCTGATTGCACAGTCCACCGATCTTGACGCGCTTACCGCAGATGCCGCCAAGGGCCCGCTCACGCTCTATGCCGGGTTCGACCCCACCGCGCCCAGTCTGCACGCCGGGCACCTGGTGCCGCTGCTGGCGCTGCGTCGCTTTCAGCGAGCCGGCCACCGGCCCATCGTCCTCGCCGGCGGCGCCACCGGCCTGATCGGCGACCCCCGCGACACCGGCGAGCGGGTGCTCAACACCACCGAGACCGTGCAGGAATGGACCGGTCGGATCGGTGCGCAGCTCGAGAAATTCGTCGACTTCGACAGCTCACCGACCGGCGCCATCGTCGAGAACAACATCGAATGGACCGGCACCATGTCGGCGATCGAACTGCTGCGTGATGTCGGTAGGCATTTCTCGGTCAACGTCATGCTGGATCGCGACACCATCCGGCGCCGGCTGGACGGAGAAGGCATCTCCTACACCGAATTCAGCTACCTGCTGTTGCAGGCCAACGACTACGTCGAGCTGCATCGACGCCATCAGTGCGTGCTGCAAATCGGCGGATCCGACCAGTGGGGCAACATCATCGCCGGCGTCCGCTTGGTGCGCCAGAAGTCTGCCGCCTCGGTGCATGCCCTCACGGTTCCGTTGGTGACCTCCGCTGACGGGACCAAGTTCGGGAAGTCCACCGGTGGGGGCAATCTGTGGCTGGATCCCGAGCTGACGACGCCGTATGCCTGGTACCAATACTTCGTCAACACCGCCGACGCCGACGTCATCCGGTACCTGCGCTGGTTCACCTTCCTGTCGGCCGACGAACTGGCAGAACTGGCGGCAGTTACCGCGCAGCGACCGCAGCAGCGCGAGGCGCAACGCCGATTGGCCCGCGAGCTCACGACCCTCGTGCACGGCGAGCCCGCCACCGAAGCGGTCGAACACGCGAGCGCGGCGTTATTCGGCCGAGGGGAACTGACCCGCCTGGACGAATCCACGTTGCGTGCCGCGCTGCGCGAAACCGCGGTAGCCGAGCTCAATCCGGGAACACCGGACGGGATCGCCGATCTACTCGTCGCCAGCGGCCTGGTGCCCAGCAAGGGAGCCGCACGCCGCACGATCGCCGAGGGCGGGGTATACGTCAACAATACCAAGATCGACAACGAGGCCTGGTCGCCACAACCAGGCGACTTCCTGCACGGACGGTGGCTCGTGCTGCGGCGCGGCAAGCGGAACATCGCCGGGGTCGAGCGGCTCGGTTGATCTTGAGTCGGTCCAAAAACGCCGTCTATCAGGCTATTTGACTCTCCGTTTTCTGTCGCGTAACTTAACGGAGTCGCTGCGACCCGGCCAGCCCGGAGAGCGCGGCGGCATCCCAGAGGGACATTCCACTTCGGTGGGATTCCTTCCACGTCCGCAGAACGAGTCAGCGGCTTTGAGCCGCGGGTCTTGTCGCGCGGCCGGTGGGGGTGTTGTTTGAGAACTCAATAGTGTGTTTGGTGGTTTTGTTTTTGTTGTTGTTTTTTGTCATGCCCTCGTGTTTTTCCCGTTTGTGGGGGTGTGATTCTTGATGCCAGTTTTTGGTGTCGTTTTGCTGTGGATCGGATTTTTCTGATTCGGATTCTGTCTCGCTGTTGCGAGTGGTTTTTGTTTGGAGAGTTTGATTCTGGCTCAGGACGAACGCTGGCGGCGTGCTTAACACATGCAAGTCGAACGGAAAGGCCCTTTCGGGGGTACTCGAGTGGCGAACGGGTGAGTAACACGTGGGTGATCTGCCCTGCACTTTGGGATAAGCCTGGGAAACTGGGTCTAATACCGAATACACCCTGCTGGTCGCATGGCCTGGTGGGGGAAAGTGCGGTGTGTAATAGCACTGTGCGGTGTGGGATGGGCCCGCGGCCTATCAGCTTGTTGGTGGGGTGATGGCCTACCAAGGCGACGACGGGTAGCCGGCCTGAGAGGGTGTCCGGCCACACTGGGACTGAGATACGGCCCAGACTCCTACGGGAGGCAGCAGTGGGGAATATTGCACAATGGGCGCAAGCCTGATGCAGCGACGCCGCGTGGGGGATGACGGCCTTCGGGTTGTAAACCTCTTTCACCATCGACGAAGCCGGGGGTTTTTGTTTCCGGTGACGGTAGGTGGAGAAGAAGCACCGGCCAACTACGTGCCAGCAGCCGCGGTAATACGTAGGGTGCGAGCGTTGTCCGGAATTACTGGGCGTAAAGAGCTCGTAGGTGGTTTGTCGCGTTGTCCGTGAAATTCCCTGGCTTAACTGGGGGCGTGCGGGCGATACGGGCAGACTGGAGTACTGCAGGGGAGACTGGAATTCCTGGTGTAGCGGTGGAATGCGCAGATATCAGGAGGAACACCGGTGGCGAAGGCGGGTCTCTGGGCAGTAACTGACGCTGAGGAGCGAAAGCGTGGGGAGCGAACAGGATTAGATACCCTGGTAGTCCACGCCGTAAACGGTGGGTACTAGGTGTGGGTTTCCTTCCTTGGGATCCGTGCCGTAGCTAACGCATTAAGTACCCCGCCTGGGGAGTACGGCCGCAAGGCTAAAACTCAAAGAAATTGACGGGGGCCCGCACAAGCGGCGGAGCATGTGGATTAATTCGATGCAACGCGAAGAACCTTACCTGGGTTTGACATGCACAGGACGCCGGTAGAGATATCGGTTCCCTTGTGGCCTGTGTGCAGGTGGTGCATGGCTGTCGTCAGCTCGTGTCGTGAGATGTTGGGTTAAGTCCCGCAACGAGCGCAACCCTTGTCTCATGTTGCCAGCGCGTTATGGCGGGGACTCGTGAGAGACTGCCGGGGTCAACTCGGAGGAAGGTGGGGATGACGTCAAGTCATCATGCCCCTTATGTCCAGGGCTTCACACATGCTACAATGGCCGGTACAAAGGGCTGCGATGCCGTGAGGTGTAGCGAATCCTTTAAAGCCGGTCTCAGTTCGGATCGGGGTCTGCAACTCGACCCCGTGAAGTCGGAGTCGCTAGTAATCGCAGATCAGCAACGCTGCGGTGAATACGTTCCCGGGCCTTGTACACACCGCCCGTCACGTCATGAAAGTCGGTAACACCCGAAGCCAGTGGCCTAACCCTTGTGGGGGGAGCTGTCGAAGGTGGGATCGGCGATTGGGACGAAGTCGTAACAAGGTAGCCGTACCGGAAGGTGCGGCTGGATCACCTCCTTTCTAAGGAGCACCACGAGAGATGCCCTCAATTGGTGGGGGTGTGAGCCGTGAGGAGTCGTTGGCCTGTAGTGGGTGGCGGCTTGGTGCGCGACAACATGGGTTGCCCGTTTGTGGGTGGCCGGCGTGATCATCAAACACACTGTTGGGTCCTGAGGCAACACCCGCGTTGTCCTGGCCTGTTGGGGTCGGGGTGGTGGTTGTCGCTCCATCTTGGTGGTGGGGTGTGGTGTTTGATTTGTGGATAGTGGTTGCGAGCATCTAAGCAAAAGTGCTGATTTTTTGACGCATGTTTTGTTGAGTATGTTTTCTTGTGTTGTAAGTGTTTAAGGGCACATGGTGGATGCCTTGGCATCAGGAGCCGATGAAGGACGTGGGAGGCTGCGATATGCCTCGGGGAGCTGTCAACCGAGCGTTGATCCGAGGATGTCCGAATGGGGAAACCCGGCACGAGTGATGTCGTGTCACCCGTATCTGAATACATAGGGTGCGGGAGGGAACGCGGGGAAGTGAAACATCTCAGTACCCGTAGGAAAAGAAAACAATAGTGATTCCGTGAGTAGTGGCGAGCGAAAGCGGAGGATGGCTAAACCGTGCGCATGTGTAACCGGGTAGGGGTTGTGTGTGCGGGGTTGTGGGAGTGATACGTCTGGTTCTACTCGACTGGAGAGCAGTAGTGTGTGGTTAGTTGAAGTGGCCTGGGATGGTCTGCCGTAGACGGTGAGAGCCCGGTAGGCGAAAACTGCATGCCTGTTTTGTATCGATGTCCCGAGTAGCAGCGGGCCCGTGGAATCTGCTGTGAATCTGCCGAGACCACTCGGTAAGCCTGAATACTTCCTGATGACCGATAGCGGATAGTACCGTGAGGGAATGGTGAAAAGTACCCCGGGAGGGGAGTGAAAGAGTACCTGAAACCGTGTGCCTACAAGCCGTCAGAGCCCTCGTTTTGCGTGGGGTGATGGCGTGCCTTTTGAAGAATGAGCCTGCGAGTCAGGGACATGTCGCGAGGTTAACCCGTTGAGGGGTAGCCGCAGCGAAAGCGAGTCTGAATAGGGCGTATCCCAGTAATGGGTGTAGTGGTGTGTTCTGGACCCGAAGCGGAGTGATCTACCCATGGCCAGGGTGAAGCGCGGGTAAGACCGCGTGGAGGCCCGAACCCACTTAGGTTGAAGACTGAGGGGATGAGTTGTGGGTAGGGGTGAAAGGCCAATCAAACTCCGTGATAGCTGGTTCTCCCCGAAATGCATTTAGGTGCAGCGTTGCGTGTTTCTTGCCGGAGGTAGAGCTACTGGATGGCCGATGGGCCCTACTAGGTTACTGACGTCAGCCAAACTCCGAATGCCGGTAAGACTAAAGCGTGGCAGTGAGACGGCGGGGGATAAGCTCCGTGCGTCGAGAGGGAAACAGCCCAGATCGCCGGCTAAGGCCCCCAAGCGTGTGCTAAGTGGAAAAGGATGTGCAGTCGCATAGACAACCAGGAGGTTGGCTTAGAAGCAGCCACCCTTGAAAGAGTGCGTAATAGCTCACTGGTCAAGTGATTGTGCGCCGATAATGTAGCGGGGCTCAAGCACACCGCCGAAGCCGCGGCAACAAACTATGTTTGTTGGGTAGGGGAGCGTCCTGCATCCAGCGAAGCCACGGAGTGATCCAGTGGTGGAGGGTGTGGGAGTGAGAATGCAGGCATGAGTAGCGATAAGGCAAGTGAGAACCTTGCCCGCCGAAAGACCAAGGGTTCCTGGGGCAGGCCAGTCCGCCCAGGGTGAGTCGGGACCTAAGGCGAGGCCGACAGGCGTAGTCGATGGACAACGGGTTGATATTCCCGTACCCGTGTGTGGGCGCCCATGACGAATCAGTGGTACTAACCATCCAAACCTCGAAACATCAGCGACCTTCGGGTCAACGAGTTCCGGGCGCTGCGTGGAACCTTCACTGGTAGTAGTCAAGCGATGGGGTGACGCAGGAAGGTAGCCGTACCAGTCAGTGGTAATACTGGGGCAAGCCCGTAGGACGACATCTAGGCAAATCCGGATGTCACACAAGTCCGAGAGGTGATGCATAACCGAATGAGGTGAATTCGGTGATCCTATGCTGCCGAGAAAAGCCTCTAGCGAGCACACACACGGCCCGTACCCCAAACCAACACAGGTGGTCAGGTAGAGAATACCAAGGCGTACGAGAGAACTATGGTTAAGGAACTCGGCAAAATACCCCCGTAACTTCGGGAGAAGGGGGGCCCACACACCGTCATGGCCCTCGCGGCCGGCAGCGGGAGTGGGTCGCAGAAACCAGTGAGAAGCGACTGTTTACTAAAAACACAGGTCCGTGCGAAGTCGCAAGACGATGTATACGGACTGACGCCTGCCCGGTGCTGGAAGGTTAAGAGGACCCGTCAACCCGCAAGGGTGAAGCGGAGAATTTAAGCCCCAGTAAACGGCGGTGGTAACTATAACCATCCTAAGGTAGCGAAATTCCTTGTCGGGTAAGTTCCGACCTGCACGAATGGCGTAACGACTTCTCAACTGTCTCAACCATAGACTCGGCGAAATTGCACTACGAGTAAAGATGCTCGTTACGCGCGGCAGGACGAAAAGACCCCGGGACCTTCACTATAGCTTGGTATTGATGTTCGGTACGGTTTGTGTAGGATAGGTGGGAGACTGTGAAACAATTACGCCAGTAATTGCGGAGTCGTTGTTGAAATACCACTCTGATCGTATTGAACCTCTAACTTCGAACCGTATATCCGGTTCAGGAACAGTGCCTGGTGGGTAGTTTAACTGGGGCGGTTGCCTCCTAAAAAGTAACGGAGGCGCCCAAAGGTTCCCTCAACCTGGACGGCAATCAGGTGTTGAGTGCAAGTGCACAAGGGAGCTTGACTGCAAGACTGACACGTCAAGCAGGGACGAAAGTCGGGACTAGTGATCCGGCACCCCCGAGTGGAAGGGGTGTCGCTCAACGGATAAAAGGTACCCCGGGGATAACAGGCTGATCTTCCCCAAGAGTCCATATCGACGGGATGGTTTGGCACCTCGATGTCGGCTCGTCGCATCCTGGGGCTGGAGCAGGTCCCAAGGGTTGGGCTGTTCGCCCATTAAAGCGGCACGCGAGCTGGGTTTAGAACGTCGTGAGACAGTTCGGTCTCTATCCGCCGCGCGCGTCAGAAGCTTGAGGAAACCTGTCCCTAGTACGAGAGGACCGGGACGGACGAACCTCTGGTCCACCAGTTGTCCCACCAGGGGCACCGCTGGATAGCCACGTTCGGACAGGATAACCGCTGAAAGCATCTAAGCGGGAAACCTTCTCCAAGACCAGGCTTCTCACCCATTCAAGTGGGATAAGGCCCCCCGCAGACTACGGGATCGATAGACCAGACCTACAAAACCAGCAATGGTCGCAGGGAACTGGCACTAACCGGCCGAAAACTTACACACACGCAACCACTGATCCGCACAACCCAAACCACTACACCCCACCACCAACAACAAATTTACATAGAGTTACGGCGGCCACAGCGACAGGGAAACGCCCGGACCCATCCCGAACCCGGAAGCTAAGCCTGCCAGCGCCGATGATACTACCCACCCGGGTGGAAAAGTAGGACACCGCCGAACACACACAACAAGCCCCGTGCCCCCCAAAACCCTTGGGGGGCACGGGCATTTATGCGATGAGCCGGCAGGGCCGGGAAACACCGCTACCGATGTCGATCACTGGGCAACGACTCGGCGGGTGACGTCGATGGTCCGCGCGGCTACCGGCCGTCGCGAGGGCGGCAGCAATGGTTACGCCCAGCCCGTATCCTTTTGTCGGGAAGTATTGACGCAATTCGAGATGAAGGTACGAGTGGGCGACGACAGATACGGCGACCGGAACCGGCGACCGACGCGACCCCAAGCTCGCACTTTTGGCCCTGGCCGAGAACGTAATGCGGCATCCCGGAATGGTTCTGACGACGACCGGAAAGGGCCGCCGATTCCACGCGAGATCGAGGCCAAACAGCTCGCCCCCGAAATCCGCCGAGAGCTCAGCACTTTGGATCGCGTCAACGCCGATGCAGTGGCGCGCCATCTGGTCGCGGCGGGGGAGTTGCTCGACGAAGACCCCGAAGCAGCCTTGAGTCACGCCCGGGCCGCCCGGGCACGCTCCGGGCGGATCGCCGCGGTCCGAGAAGCCGTCGGAATCGCGGCCTATCAATGCGGCGACTGGGCTCAAGCCATCGCCGAATTGCGTGCGGCACGCAGGATGGGCAGTAAGTCGCCGCTGCTGCCGTTGATCGCCGACTGCGAACGTGGTCTCGGTCGCCCGGAACGGGCGCTCGAACTGGCCCGTGGCGACGAGGCGGTCAAACTCACCGGCGATGAAGCCGACGAGATGCGCATCGTCGTCGCCGGCGCCCGCGCCGACCTCGGTCAACTCGAGCAAGCCCTGACCGTGCTGTCCACTCCGCAACTGGATCCGTCCCGCATCGGCACCATCCCCGCCAGGCTGTTCTACTCCTACGCCGAGACCTTGCTGGCGCTCGATCGCCGCGGCGAGGCGTTGCAATGGTTCCTGCACGCCGCCGAAGCCGACGTCGAGGGGGCCACCGACGCCGAGGACCGAGTGAGCGAGCTTGGCTGACGTGACAACGCTCGCGCAGCAACATGATTGCCTTCTTCTCGACCTCGACGGAACTGTCTTCCGCGGCTACGACCTGACCGAGGGCGCTGCCGCAGCGCTGGAAAAGGTACCGGGCCGAAAGCTGTTCGTCACCAATAACGCGTCCCGCAGCGCCGGTGAGGTCGCCGAGCACCTGCAAGACCTCGGTCTGTCCGCCGCCGCCGGTGACGTCGTCACCAGCGCACAAAGCGCAGCGCACATGTTGGCCGAAACATTGGCGCCGCAGTCACGGGTACTGGTCGTCGGCAGTGAGTCATTGGCGGCCGAGATCACCGCGGTCGGCCTCCGGCCGGTACGCCATTTCGACCACAAACCCGTTGGTGTGGTTCAAGGTCATTCGCCTGACACCGGATGGGCGAACTTGGCTGAGGCGACGCTGGCCATTCGGGCCGGCGCGGTGTGGGTCGCCGCCAACGTCGACGCCACCCTGCCGACCGAGCGGGGCCTGCTGCCCGGCAATGGTTCGATGGTGGCCGCATTGAAAGCAGCAACCGACGCCGAACCTCAGGTCGCCGGCAAGCCCGCGCCAACCCTGATGCGGGATGCGTTGGCCCGCGGCGACTTTCAGACGCCGCTGGTCGTCGGCGATCGGCTCAACACCGACATCGCCGGCGCCAACGCCGCCGAACTACCGAGCCTGATGGTGCTCACCGGAGTCAACAGTGCGCGTGACGCGGTCTACGCCGTGCCCGACCAGCGCGCGACCTTCATCGGTCACGACCTGCGGTCGCTGCACCAGCACGCGGACGAGCTCATAGTGGGCCCGCAACCGGCCTGGCACGTCCACATCCAGGACCACGAGATCACGGTCAGCACCGCGGGCCGCGACGAGGGGGACGGGCTCTCCATCATCCGTGCCGTCGCGCACGCCGTCTGGGCGACGCCGACCGCGACCGTCACGGCAGGCGACGACACCGCATACGCTGCCCTACAACGCTGGTCGTTGGTCTGAATCCGATAGCGTGGCCTCTCGATGAGTAACGACCCAAATCAGATCCGCTCCCAGATCGACGCCCTTCTCGCCGAGCTCCCCGATCCGTCGAACACCGACAACATGCCCGCCGAAGCCGATCTCGAAGAACTCGCGCGCCGGCTCTCGGAGGCACACGACATGCTGGTCCGGGCGCTGGAGTCGGCGGAGAAGGCCTGAGGCCGCCGTGCCGCGGCGTACCCGTGTCGATGCCGAGCTGGTCCGTCGTGGACTGGCCCGATCGCGTCAGCAGGCCGCGGAGTTGATCGGCGCCGGCAAGGTCGTCATCGACGGCATGCCGGCGGTCAAGCCGGGCACCGCCGTCGCCGCCACTGCCTCGCTGAAAGTCATCGGCGACACCGAACGAAGCTGGGTGTCGCGCGGCGCGCACAAGCTCATCGGTGCACTGGACGCCTTTGGAATCGATGTCGGCGGTCGCCGCTGCCTCGACGCCGGGGCTTCGACCGGCGGATTCACCGAGGTCCTGCTGGACCGCGGCGCGCGCGAAGTGGTCGCGGTCGATGTCGGCTACGGCCAGCTGGCGTGGTCGCTGCGCTCCGACGTCCGAGTGGCCGTCATCGAACGGACCAATGTCCGAGAACTCAAGCCCGACGCGATCGACGGCACGGTAGAGGTCATCGTCGCCGACCTGTCGTTTATCTCGCTGGCCACCGTGTTGCCCGCGTTGGTTGGGTGCGCCTCGACCGACGCGGATATCGTTCCCATGGTGAAGCCACAGTTCGAAGTGGGCAAAGGGCAAGTGGGAGCCGGCGGGGTCGTGCACAGCCCCGAACTGCGGGTGAGCGCCGTCCTCAACGTCGCCGGCCGCGCCGAGCGGCTGGGATGGCACACCATCGGCGTTACCCCGAGCCCGCTGCCGGGTCCGTCGGGCAACGTTGAATACTTCCTGTGGTTACGCGCCGAAACGGAGCGGGGTTTGTCTGCTGATGAGTTGGAATGTGCGGTCCACAGCGCGGTCGAGGCAGGCCCGCAATGAGTGAGCGCACCGTTCTGTTGGTGGTCCACACCGGGCGTGAAGAAGCGACCGAAACCGCCCGTCGTATCGAAAAAGTTCTGAGCGACAACGATATTGGACTCCGGATATTGTCCGCCGAAGCTGTCGATCGCGGACCGGTGCCGCTGGGGCCGGACGATTCCCGTGCCTTGGGCGTCGATATCGAGCTCGTCGACGCCGACCCCGACGCCGCCGACGGCTGCGAGTTGGTCATCGGACTGGGCGGTGACGGCACGTTTCTGCGGGCCGCCGAGCTCGCCCGCAACGCCAACGTGCCGGTGCTGGGCATCAACCTGGGCCGGATCGGCTTCCTCGCCGAAGCCGAGACCGAGGCCATCGACAGCGTCCTGGAGCACGTGGTCGCGCGCAGCTACCGTCTCGAGGAGCGGCTGACACTGGACATCACGGTGCGGGTCAAGGGTGAGGTGGTCTCGCGCGGCTGGGCGCTCAATGAGGCAAGCCTGGAAAAGGGCCCGCGGCTCGGTGTTCTCGGCGTCGTCCTCGAAGTCGACGGCCGGCCGGTGTCGACGTTCGGGTGCGACGGTGTGCTGGTATCGACACCGACGGGATCCACGGCCTACGCATTCTCCGCGGGCGGACCCATCCTGTGGCCCGACCTAGAAGCCCTGCTGGTCGTGCCCAACAACGCGCATGCACTGTTCGCGCGGCCGATGGTCACCAGCCCGGATGCGCGTATCGCCATCGAAATCGAGGCCGACGGGCACGACGCCCTGGTGTTCTGCGACGGCCGGCGCGAGATGCGGGTGCCCGCCGGTGCCCGGCTGGAGGTGCAGCGCTGCGATGCGTCGGTGAAGTGGGCCCGGCTGGACAGTGCTCCGTTCACCGACCGCCTGGTGCGCAAATTCCGGCTGCCGGTCACCGGCTGGCGCGGACGGTAGGTCGTGCTTTCCGAGATTCGGATCGAGTCGCTGGGCGCCATCAGTGTTGCAACGGCCGAATTCGACCGCGGTCTGACGGTTTTGACCGGTGAGACCGGTACCGGCAAGACGATGGTGGTGACTGGTCTGCATCTGCTCGGTGGGGCCCGGGCCGACGCCAACCGGGTGCGCTCCGGAGCTGAGCGTGCGGTCGTCGAAGGGCGTTTCACCACAGCGGATCTCGACGACACGGCGACGGCGCTGCTCGACGAGATGCTGGACGGCTCCGGGGCCCAACGCGACGAGGACGGCAGCATCATCGCACTGCGGTCGGTCAGCCGTGACGGCCCGTCGCGGGCCTACCTCGGCGGGCGCAGCGTGCCGGCGAAGTCGCTGAGCGAATTCACCGCCGAACTGCTGACCCTGCACGGCCAGAACGATCAGCTGCGGCTGATGCGACCCGACGAGCAACGCGGAGCCCTCGACCGCTTTGCCGGCGTCGGCGCCAAGCTGGAGAAATACCGTAAGCTGCGCGACGCCTGGCAGGCAGCCCGACGGGATTTCGTCGACCGGAGCAATCGGGCGCGCGAACTGGCCCAGGAGGCCGATCGGCTGAAGTTCGCGCTCAACGAGATCGACGCCGTCGATCCGGCGCCGGGTGAGGACGACAATCTGGTCGGCGACATCCGTCGGCTCTCGGAGCTGGATGCGCTGCGCGCGGCGGCGTCCGGCGCGCGTGTCGCACTGGCCGGCCCGATCGATGACGCGACCGCCGACCCGAATGCACAGTCAGCATCTGCAGCCGACGGTCTGGGACGTGCCAAGACGATGTTGGAGTCGACCGATGACACGACGCTGCGAGCGTTGGCGACCCAACTCGACGAGGCGCTCACGATGGTCGGCGACGCTTCCCGCGAACTCGGCGGATACCTCGGCGAATTGCCCTCGGACGCCAGCACGCTGGACGCCAAGCTTGCCCGGCAGGGGGAGCTGCGCACCCTCACCCGTAAGTACGCCGCCGACATCGACGGTGTGCTGCAGTGGGCGCGCGAAGCTCGCGACCGGCTTGCCCAGCTCGACGTCTCCGAAGAGGCGTTGGCCGGACTGCAGCGCCGGGTCGACGAATTGGCGATCGAATTATCAAGTGCAGCGGCAGAACTCAGCAAAGCACGATGTCAGGCCAGCAAGCGGCTGGCCAAGGAAGTCACCGCTGAGCTGTCGGGTCTGGCGATGGCAGACGCCGAATTCACCATCACGGTGTCGATCATGCCGGCCGCAGCCGACGATCCCGCGGCGCTGACGCTTGCCTCCGGCGCGCGGGCACATGCCGGTGGCGATGGTGTCGACCTGGTCGAGTTCGGCTTCGCCGCACACCGCGGGATGACGGTGCTGCCGCTGGCGAAAAGCGCCTCGGGCGGTGAGTTGTCCCGGGTGATGCTGGCCTTGGAGGTTGTGCTGGCGACTTCTTCTTCGCGGACGACCGGCACCACCATGGTGTTCGACGAGGTGGACGCCGGCGTCGGTGGACGCGCGGCCGTGCAGATCGGTCGGCGCCTGGCGCGGTTGGCCCGCAACCGGCAGGTCATCGTCGTGACCCACCTGCCACAGGTCGCGGCCTACGCCGATATCCACCTGATGGTGGACACCAACGGCAAGAACGACGCCAGTGGAGTGCGCCGACTCGACGGCGACGACCGGGTCGGCGAGCTCGCCAGAATGCTGGCCGGACTGGGTGATTCAGACTCCGCGCGCGCACACGCCCGCGAACTGCTCGAGGCGGCCGACCGTGACCGGATTGCGACCTGAACCGGTCATTCGGCCTGTGACAGATGTGACAAGATATAACTTCTGAGGCATCTGTTACGGCGCGCCTCCCCGCGCACTTCGGGGTTCCCCGACAGAATCGGCTCCATGAGCGTGACCACCACCTTGTCCTCACTGCTGTCCCGCAACACCTCGCGGCCGGGCGTTGTCGGCACCGCTCGGGTCGACCGTGACATCGACCGACTGCTGCGCCGGGTGTGCCCCGGCGACATCGTGGTCCTCGACGTGCTGGACCTGGACCGCATCACCGCCGATGCGCTCGTCGACGCCGAGATCGCCGCCGTGGTCAACGCCTCCCCATCGGTGTCGGGCCGTTACCCCAACCTCGGGCCCGAGGTGCTGCTGGCCAACGGCGTCACGCTCATCGACGAGACCGGCACTGACGTCTTCAAGAAGGTCAAGGACGGCTCGAAGGTCCGCCTCCACAACGGCGGCGTGTACGCCGGGGACCGCCGACTGATCAAGGGCACCGAGCGCACCGACGAAGAGATCGCCGGCCTGATGCAGGAAGCCAAGAACGGGTTGGTTTCACATCTGGAAGCGTTCGCCGGTAACACCATTGAGTTCATCCGCAGCGAGAGCCCGCTGCTCATCGACGGCATCGGCATTCCCGATGTCGACATCGAATTACGCCGCCGTCACGTCGTGATCGTCGCTGACGAAGAAGACGCCGCCGATGACCTGAAGCGGCTCAAGCCGTTCATCAAGGAGTATCAACCGGTACTGATCGGAGTCGACTCCGGCGCAGATGTGCTGCGCAAGGCCGGATATCGCCCGCAGTTGATCGTCGGCGACCCCAGCAACCTGAGCGCCGAAGTGCTCAAGAGCGGCGCGCAGGTCATTCTGCCGGCCGACGCCGACGGCCATGCACCGGGCTTGGAGCGCATTCAAGATCTCGGTGTCGGCGCAATGACGTTCCCCGCTGCCGGTTCCCCGGCGGATCTGGCGTTGCTGTTGGCCGACCACCACGGCGCCGCGCTGCTGGTGATCGTGGGTCAACGCGCCAACATCGAGACGTTCTTCGACCGGACCCGTCAACACAGCAACCCCTCGACCTTCCTCACCCGGTTGCGGGTGGGCGAGAAGGTGGTGGATGCCAAAGCCGTTGCCACGCTTTACCATAGCCGTATATCGGGTGGCGCGATCGCGTTGCTGATCCTGACGATGCTGCTGTCGATCATCGCCGCGCTGTGGGTGTCTCGCACCGATGCGGTGGTGCTGCACTGGGTCACCCTGTACTGGAATCACTTCCTGCTCTGGTTGCAGCACTGGATCCACTAGGACGGTAGCAACGTGATATCTCCTCGTCAGCATGTCATTTCGTTGGCCGCGGTATTCCTGGCACTGGCGGTGGGAGTCGTACTCGGTTCGGGTTTGCTGTCCAACACGATGGTCTCCGGACTGCGTGACCAAACCCGGAATCTGCACAACGAGGTCAACGGGCTCACCGAGCAGAAATCTCGATTGGACGCAAAGCTGGTTTCTGCCAACGATTTCGACGCGCAGATGGCCGGCCGGATGGTTCACGACGCGCTCAACGGCAAATCGTTGGTCATCTTCCGCGCTCCCGACGCCAGGGACGACGACGTCGACGCGGTGGCGAAGATCGTCACGCAGGCCGCGGGAACAGTTACCGGCACGGTGACCTTGACCCAGGAATTCGTCGATGCCAACTCGGCGGAAAAGCTGCACTCGGTGTTCAACTCGGCGGTGCTGCCCGCCGGTGCTCAGCTGAGCACCAAACTGGTCGACCAGGGATCGCAGGCCGGCGACCTGCTGGGCATCGCTCTGTTGATCAACCGCGATCCCGCCGTACCGCCGGTCGACGACGGGCAACGCGACACCGTGCTGGCCGCGCTTCGCGACACCGGTTTTATCGGGTACGGCAACCAGCACATCGGCGCGTCGAATGCGGCGGTGGTCATCACCGGCGGCGCACTGCCCAACGACGCGGGCAACCAAGGTGTCAGCGTGGCTCGTTTCGCCGCGGCGCTGGCACCGCACGGTTCGGGTGTGCTGCTCGCCGGACGCGACGGCTCCTCGGACATGCCCGCTGCGGTCGGCGTGGCCCGGGCCGACGCCTCGGTGACCCCGGTGATCAGCACCGTCGACAACCTCGACGCCGAGTCCGGCCGCGTGACCGCGGTCTTGGGCGTGGCCGACCTGATCAACGGCGGTCGCACCGGTCAATACGGCACCGGCCGCCGCAGCACCGGTCTCACCGTCGCCTCGTCAACCTCGCCGCGAAACTGACATCATGGTCGCTTTGCGCTTTTCGCCACCGTGATCGCTGTTTGGCGTCAGGAGCAGGGCGCTGCCGGGCGTGTCAGCGACGGGGCGGCGCAGTGTTTGTTAGGGTGATATTCCGTGGGTCGGCAGGCCCAAGCTGGAAAACAGCCCTGACCAGAGGCTAGCCCTGCGCCGTCTTCACGGAGGTCGCCACATTGCGAAAGCATCCGCAGACCGCCACCAAGCATCTCTTCGTCAGCGGCGGGGTTGTTTCGTCGCTCGGCAAGGGTCTGACCGCGAGCAGCCTCGGGCAGTTGCTGACCGCTCGCGGGCTGCAGGTGACGATGCAGAAGCTGGACCCCTACCTCAACGTCGATCCGGGCACCATGAACCCGTTTCAGCACGGCGAGGTTTTTGTCACCGAGGACGGGGCCGAAACCGATCTCGACGTCGGCCACTACGAACGCTTCCTCGATCGTGATCTGTCTGGTTCGGCGAATGTCACCACCGGACAGGTGTATTCGACCGTCATCGCAAAGGAGCGTCGCGGCGAATACCTCGGTGACACAGTGCAGGTAATCCCGCACATCACCGACGAGATCAAGCGCCGCATCCTGGCGATGTCCGAGCCCGGGCCCGACGGCCGCCGGCCCGACGTCGTCATCACCGAGATCGGCGGCACGGTCGGCGATATCGAGTCGCAGCCATTCCTCGAGGCCGCCCGCCAGGTGCGCCACGACATCGGCCGCGAGAACGTCTTCTTCTTGCATGTGTCGCTGATCCCGTACCTGGCGCCGTCCGGAGAACTCAAGACCAAGCCCACCCAGCACTCGGTGAACGCACTGCGCAGTATCGGTATCACCCCGGACGCGCTGATTTTGCGCTGCGACCGCGACGTACCCGAGTCGCTGAAGAACAAGATCGCGCTGATGTGTGACGTCGACATCGACGGCATCATCTCCACCCCCGACGCGCCGTCGATCTACGACATCCCGAAAGTTCTGCACCGCGAAGAGTTGGATGCCTACGTCGTGCGGCGGCTCAACCTGCCATTCCGCGACGTCGACTGGACCGAGTGGGACGACCTGCTGCGCCGGGTACATGATCCGCAGGAAACCGTGCGGATTGCGTTGGTGGGCAAGTACATCGACCTCTCGGACGCCTACTTGTCGGTCAGCGAGGCGCTGCGGGCGGCCGGATTCAAACACCGGGCCAAGGTCGAGATCCGCTGGGTGGGCTCCGACGACTGCGTGACGGCGAGCGGATCGGCCGCGGTACTCGAGGACGTCCACGGGGTGCTGATCCCCGGCGGATTCGGCATCCGCGGCATCGAGGGCAAGATCGGCGCCATCTCGCATGCGCGAGCCCGTGGACTGCCGGTGCTCGGACTGTGCCTGGGTATGCAGTGCATCGTGATCGAAGCCGCGCGTTCGGTTGGTCTGACCGGAGCCAACTCCGCGGAGTTCGATCCGAACACCACCGATCCGGTGATCTCCACGATGACCGACCAGGAAGACATCGTCGCCGGTGTAGCCGACCTCGGCGGCACCATGCGGCTGGGCGCCTACCCGGCGGTACTTGAGCCGGATTCCATTGTCGCCCAGGCATATCAGGCGACCGAGGTGTCCGAACGACACCGGCATCGCTACGAGGTCAACAATGCTTACCGCGACCGGATCGCCGAGAGCGGACTGAGGTTCTCCGGGACCTCTCCGGACGGCCACCTGGTGGAGTTCGTCGAATATCCGCCGGAGATGCACGCCTTCGTCGTCGGCACCCAGGCGCATCCCGAGCTCAAGAGCCGGCCGACCCGTCCGCATCCACTGTTCACCGGCTTCATCGGCGCGGCGATCGAATACAAGGCGGCCGAGCGACTGTCTCTGGAGATACCCGAGCACCGGGCCAACGGCAGCGAACACCACGACAATGCCGAGTCCTCGCTGTCTGAGCCCGAACCGGTCACTCGTGGGTGAGCACGTCTTCGAGACGACCGCGTCCGAAACGCTGCACACCGGAAAGATTTTTGCGTTGCGGACCGACCGCGTCAGGATGCCCGGCGGCAACGTCGTGAGCCGCGAGGTCGTCGAAAATTACGGTGCGGTAGCGATCGTGGCCATGGACGACGACGGCCGAATCCCGATGGTGTACCAGTACCGCCACCCTTTCGGGCGGCGGTTATGGGAATTGCCCGCCGGGCTCCTCGACGTCGACGGCGAGGCGCCGCACCTGACCGCAGCCCGCGAGTTACGCGAGGAGGTCGGCCTGGCCGCCGAGACCTGGCAGGTGTTGGTCGACGTGGATTCCGCGCCGGGCTTCAGCGACGAATCGGTGCGGGTGTTTTTGGCCACCGGCTTGAACGAGATCGAACGGCCCGAACCGCATGACGAAGAAGCCGACATGACGATGACGTGGTGTTCACTCGACGATTCCGTCCGACGGGTGTTCAGCGGTGAGATCGTCAATTCCCTTGCGGTGAGCGGTATTTTAGCGGCCCATGCGGTCACCGCGGGAATCGCCGCGCCGCGACCCGTCGATACGCCGTGGATCGACCGTGCGACAGCGTTCCGGGCCCGCAAGGCGGCCGAGCGATGACGACGCTGGCACCCCCGCTGGAGGGCCAATTGCAGGGATATCTCGATCACCTGACCATCGAACGCGGTGTCGCGGCCAACACGCTGAGTTCCTACCGCCGGGATCTGCGACGGTATTCCGAGCATTTGACCACCCGCGGTGTCGACGACCTGGCCCGGGTAACCGAGAACGACGTGAGCGAATTCCTGATGGCGCTGCGACGCGGCGATCCCGACAACGGCGTCGCGGCCCTGTCCGCGGTGTCGGCAGCGCGGACCCTGATCGCCGTACGCGGGCTACATCGATTCGCCGCGGCTGAGGGTCTTGCCGAATTTGACGTCGCGCAGGCGGTCAAGCCGCCGACGCCGAGTCGGCGGCTGCCCAAGAGCCTCAGCCTCGATCAGGTGCTTGCGCTGTTGGCCGGTGCCGGTGGTGACAGCCCGTCCGACGGTCCGCTGACGTTGCGGAATCGCGCGCTGCTCGAACTGCTGTACTCCACCGGCGCGCGGATTTCCGAAGCGGTCGGCCTCGATGTCGACGACGTCGACGCCCACTCCCGTTCGGTGCTGCTGCACGGCAAGGGCGGCAAGCAGCGACTTGTGCCGATCGGACGGCCCGCGGTGCAGGCGTTGGACGCCTACCTGGTCCGCGGGCGTTCGGACTTGGCTCGCCGCGGCCGCGGCACCCCGGCGATCTTCCTCAACGCCCGCGGCGGCCGACTGTCGCGCCAAAGCGCGTGGCAGGTGCTGCAGGACGCCGCAGAACGGGCCGGCATCACCTCCGGGGTGTCACCGCACACACTGCGGCACTCGTTCGCCACCCATCTCCTCGAAGGCGGGGCCGACGTCCGCGTCGTACAGGAACTGCTCGGACACGCCTCGGTGACCACCACGCAGATCTACACCATGGTCACCGTGCACGCACTGCGCGAAGTCTGGGCCGGAGCTCACCCGCGGGCGCGTTAGCCGCCCAGATACTCCGACTCCAGCACCAGATCCGAGACCAGGGTCTGATACTCGAGGTGCGCTTTGTGCTCGATGGTCTGCCATAGCTTGCCCTGCTGCTGGCGCATGTATTCGCGGTACTCGGGCGCCCCGGGAATCCGGACGTTGTCGGCCACCGCGATCGACCCGGTGTGCAGCCACCCTCGGTCGAGGATGCTCTGCAGATCGACCAGGTAGGCGTTCTTGTCGTGGTCGAGAAATACGAAATCCAATGCGCCTGAGGTGAATCCGTGTTCACCCGCCAGTGCATCGAGGGTGCCTCCGCCGTCGCCGATGGTGCCCACCACGCAGGTGATCCGATCGGCGACCCCGGCGTGCACCCAGATCTGGCGGGCATTGGCCGCGTTGGCTTCGCGCCCATCACCGATCTGACCGGTCGTGGTGATGTTGCGAACGCCGGTCGCCATTCGCCAGAACGACCACCGCAGCAGGGGGATGCGCTGCTTCAGACTCATGGTCGCCACCCTAGCCCGCTGCGCGATGCAACCTGGGCCATCGAATTGGCTGGTGACGTTGTTGCGGGTCTCCCGTTGCAGGCGCGTATTACCGTTAGACTTTCGTGCCATGCCCGCCATTGCCCGATCAACGTGCGCGGCGGCGGCATGACTGACGGCGCCGACAGCGGCACCGAAATCGGCCTGACCGGGCGCCCGCCGCGGCCGATCCCCGAACCCAAGCCGCGCATCTCACACGGGCCCGCCAAGGTCGTGGCGATGTGCAACCAGAAAGGCGGCGTGGGGAAGACCACGTCGACGATCAACCTGGGTGCCGCGCTGGCCGAGTACGGCCGGCGGGTGCTGCTGGTCGACCTGGACCCGCAGGGCGCCCTGTCCGCCGGCCTCGGTGTGCCGCACTACGAACTGGAGCACACCATCCACAACCTGCTGGTCGAACCGCGGGTGTCGTTGGACCACGTGCTGATGCACACCCGCGTAAAAAACCTGGACTTGGTGCCGAGCAACATCGATCTGTCCGCCGCGGAGATCCAGTTGGTCAACGAGGTGGGCCGCGAGCAGACGCTGGCGCGCGCGCTGCACCCGGTGCTGGACCGCTACGACTATGTGCTGATCGACTGTCAGCCGTCGCTGGGCTTGCTCACCGTCAACGGCCTGGCCTGCTCCGACGGCGTCATCATCCCAACCGAGTGTGAGTACTTCTCCTTGCGCGGCCTGGCGCTGCTGACCGACACCGTCGAGAAGGTACGGGACCGGCTCAATCCGAAGCTGGACATCAGTGGCATTCTGCTCACTCGCTACGACCCCCGGACCGTGAACGCCCGCGAGGTGATGTCCCGCGTGGTGGAGCGCTTCGGCGACCTGGTGTTCGACACCGTCATCACCCGTACTGTCCGCTTCCCGGAGACCAGCGTCGCCGGCGAGCCGATCACCTCGTGGGCACCGAAGTCGGGCGGCGCGGCCGCCTACCGCGCGCTGGCCCGCGAGGTGATCGACCGGTTTGGCGCGTGAACGGCGGATCGACCTGCGAGGCACCACCCCAGAACGGCTTCCAGGTCAAGCTGACCAATTTCGAGGGTCCGTTCGACCTACTGCTGCAGCTGATCTTCGCCCATCGCCTCGACGTCACGGAGGTGGCGCTGCATCAGGTCACCGATGACTTCATCGCCTACACCAAAGCCGTCGGCAGCAAGTTGGAGCTCGAAGAGACAACCGCGTTCCTGGTCGTCGCCGCGACGCTGCTCGACCTCAAGGCGGCCCGGTTGCTGCCCTCCGGCCAGGTGACCGACCAGGAAGACCTGGCGCTGCTGGAGGTTCGCGACCTGCTGTTCGCCCGGTTGCTGCAATACCGGGCGTTCAAGCATGTCGCGATGATGTTCGGCGAACTCGAAGCCGCCGCGCTGCGTAGCTATCCGCGTGCGGTGTCCCTGGAGGACGCGTTCGCCGACCTGCTGCCCGAGGTGATGCTGGGCGTCGATGCCCAGACCTTCGCCCAGATCGCGGCGACCGCGTTCACGCCGCGACCGGTGCCGACGGTGGACACCGAGCATCTGCACCAGGTGTATGTGTCCGTCCCGGAGCAAGCCAAGCGGCTGCTGTGGTTCCTGGAGCAGCGCGGGGTGGGGCGGTGGGCATCGTTTTCCGAGCTTGTCGCCGCGTGCGAACCGATCGAGATCGTCGGACGCTTTCTGGCTCTGCTGGAGCTGTATCGTTCCCGGGCGGTAGCATTTGACCAGTCAGAACCGCTTGGTGTGCTCCAGGTTTCGTGGACCGGAGAACAACCGACCAGCGCAGAATTGCGGGACGAATACCAATGAGCCGTGCAAGCGACGATGCCGCGCCCGACGACGATGCCGGCTCGAACCTGGGTATCGACGTCGCGACGGCCCCCGAACTCGAGGATGGCGAGCTGGGCGCGGTGCTCCAGGCGCTGCTGCTGGTGGTCGACACCCCAGTGACTGTGCAGCAATTAGGTGCGGCCACCGAGCAACCCACCGACCGGATCGCGGCCAAGCTCCAGCTGATGGCCGATGAGCTCACCGAGCAGGACAGCGGCATCGACCTGCGCGAGGCGGGCGGGGGGTGGCGGCTCTACACGCGGGCCCGGTTCGCGCCCTACGTGGAGCGGCTGTTACTGGACGGCTCCCGCTCGAAGCTCACCCGGGCGGCACTGGAGACGTTGGCCGTCGTGGCCTATCGGCAACCGGTGACGCGCGCGCGGGTGAGCGCGGTGCGCGGGGTCAACGTCGACGCGGTGATGCGCACTCTGCTGGCGCGCGGTCTGATCACCGAGGCGGGTAATGACGCCGACACCGGCGCGGTGACCTTCGCGACCACCGAGCTGTTCCTGGAACGCCTCGGGCTGTCGTCGCTGACAGATCTTCCCGACATCGCACCCCTGCTTCCCGACGTGGACATGATCGAGGATCTCAGCGAATCCCTGGACGTGGAGCCACGTTTCGTGAAGCTTGCCGGCGGCACCGTCACCAGCGATCAGCCGCTGTCCTTCGATATGGACCACGAATGATGGTGACCGGCGGCGAGCCTGATGGGATCCGGCTGCAAAAAGTGCTGTCGCAGGCCGGAATTGCGTCGCGCCGCGTTGCCGAGCGCATGATCACCGACGGCCGGGTCGAGGTCGACGGCGAGGTGGTGACCGAATTGGGCACCCGGGTCGACCCGGACGCCTCGCAGATCCGCGTCGACGGGGCGCGGGTGATCCTCGACGAGTCGCTGGTCTATCTGGCGCTGAACAAACCTCAGGGCATGCACTCGACGATGTCCGACGACCGCGGCCGCCCGTGCATCGGTGACCTGGTGGAGCACCGGGTCCGGGGTAACAAGAAGCTCTTCCATGTGGGCCGGCTCGACGCCGACACCGAGGGTCTGATCCTGTTGACCAACGACGGCGAACTCGCTCATCGTCTGATGCACCCGTCCTATGAAATACCCAAGACCTACGTCGCCACCGTCAACGGGTCGGTGCCTCGCGGGCTCGGCAAGACACTCAGGGCCGGAATCGAATTGGACGACGGGCCGATCGCTGTCGACGATTTCGCGGTGGTGGACGCGGTTCCGGGTAAGACGATGGTCCGGGTCACGCTGCACGAGGGCCGCAAACGCATCGTGCGCCGGATGTTGGCTGCGGCCGGTTTTCCGGTGCAGGCCCTGGTCCGCACCGACATCGGGGCGGTGAATCTGGGCGACCAGCGTCCAGGGAGCATTCGGGCGTTGCGCCGCAAAGAGATCGGCGAACTCTACAAAGCGGTAGGGCTGTGATCGAAACGAGCGGCACGAGCGCAGCGAGTAACGGGAGTGCATCGAACCATCCGGCGCCGAGCGTGGTCGTCGCCGTCGACGGGCCAGCAGGTACCGGTAAGTCCTCGGTGTCAAGGGGATTGGCTCGCGCGCTGCACGCCCGCTACCTCGACACCGGTGCCATGTACCGAATCGCCACACTGGCGGTGCTGCGCGCCGGGGTCGATCCGGCCGACCAGGGCGCTGTGCAGTCCGTCGTGGCCGGCACGCATATGTCGGTCGGCCGCCACCCCGATGAAGACCGCAGTTACCTTGACGGCGAGGATGTTTCGTCGGTTATCCGGGGCGACGAAGTCACCAGGGCGGTGTCCGCCGTGTCCGCTGTGCCCGCAGTGCGCAGCCGGCTGGTCCAGTTGCAACGCAGCCTGGCCGACGGACCGGACTGCGTCGTGGTCGAAGGACGCGATATCGGCACCGTGGTACTGCCGGACGCCGACCTCAAAGTGTTCCTGACGGCATCAGCCGAGACCCGGGCACGTCGTCGTAACGAGCAGAACGTCGCTGCCGGACTACCTGACGACTATGCCGCGGTGCTCGCCGACGTGCGCCGCCGCGACCATCTGGACTCCACCCGCGCGGTGTCGCCGCTGCGCGCCGCCCCGGATGCGGTGGTCGTCGACACCAGCACGATGACCGAGTCCGAAGTGATCGCCCATTTGTTGGGATTAGTGCGTCTGCGAAGCGCAGGCCAACCGGTGGCACCCGTCACCGACGACGATCCCGGCGAGCCCGGGCTGGAGGAGCGGCGCAGATGACCGATGACGGTACCTGGGTCGACGAAAGCGACTGGGAATCAACAGGGTTCTTTGAAGAAGTTGACGAGTTCGCCAGCGGTCCGCCACCGGTGGTCGCGGTGGTGGGCCGGCCGAACGTCGGAAAGTCGACGCTGGTCAACCGGATCCTGGGCCGGCGAGAAGCGGTCGTCGAGGACATTCCCGGGGTCACCCGCGACCGCGTCTGCTACGACGCGCTGTGGATCGGGCGTCGGTTCGTTGTGCAGGACACCGGAGGATGGGAGCCCGACGCCCAAGGTCTGCAGCAATTGGTGGCCGAGCAGGCAGCCGTGGCCATGCGTACAGCCGACGCCGTAATCCTGGTGGTGGACGCGGTTGTCGGCGCGACCACGAGTGACGAAGCGGCCGCCCGCATCCTGCGGCGCTCCGGCAAGCCGGTTTTCCTGGCCGCCAACAAAGTCGACAGCGACAAAGGCGAATCCGACGCAGCCGCGTTGTGGTCGCTGGGAATCGGTGAGCCCTATGCGATCAGCGCGATGCACGGTCGCGGTATCGGCGATCTGCTCGACGCGGTAATCGGCGCGCTGCCGGAAGTCGCCGAACTCGCATCCAGTCAGGGCGGTCCGCGACGGGTCGCGTTGGTCGGCAAGCCCAACGTCGGCAAGAGCTCGCTGCTGAACCGGTTGGCGGGCGACGAGCGTTCGGTGGTGCACGACGTTGCCGGCACCACCGTGGACCCGGTCGACTCGTTGATCGAGTTGGACGGCAAGATCTGGCGTTTCGTCGACACGGCCGGCTTGCGCCGCAAGGTCGGGCAGGCCAGCGGTCACGAGTTCTACGCATCGGTGCGTACCCGTGGGGCTATCGACGCCGCCGAGGTGGTGATCGTGCTGATCGACGGATCGGTGCCGCTGACCGAACAGGACCTGCGGGTGCTGTCGATGGTCGTGGAGGCCGGGCGGGCGCTGGTGCTGGCATTCAACAAGTGGGACCTGGTCGACGAGGACCGGCGCTACCTGCTGGAAAAAGAGATCGACCGTGAGTTGGTACAGATCCGGTGGGCGCAGCGGGTGAACATCTCCGCGAAGACCGGCCGGGCCGTGCAGAAGCTGGTGCCGGTCCTGGAAAGTGCATTGGCGTCGTGGGACGCGCGCATCAGCACCGGACAGTTGAACGCCTGGATCAAGGAAGTCGTGGCGGCGACGCCGCCGCCGGTCCGCGGCGGTAAGCAGCCGCGCATCCTCTTTGCCACTCAGGCCGCCTCCCGACCGCCGACCTTCGTGTTGTTCACCAGCGGCTTCTTGGAGGCCGGTTATCGCCGCTTCCTGGAACGCCGCCTGCGCGAGACGTTCGGCTTCGAAGGCAGCCCCATCCGCATCAATGTACGGGTGCGCGAGAAGCGCAAGCCGAAGTCCCGCTGACTGGGCTGCCATCGCCGAAACCGGGCCAGCTACCGTCGTTTCGGTGTCCCTGACTCACGCGATCCTGATCGTCGTGGCCGGCCTGGCCGCGGGTGGGATCAACGCTGTGGTCGGGTCTGGCACCCTGATCACCTTTCCGACGCTGGTCGCGATGGGTTATCCGCCGGTCACGTCGACGATGTCGAACGCCGTAGGTCTGGTCGCGGGCAGTGCGTCGGGAACGTGGGGCTATCGCCGCGAACTGGGCGGCCAGTGGGATCGGCTGCGCTGGCAGATCCCGGCGTCGGTGCTTGGCGCCGTGGTCGGCGCCTGGTTGCTGCTGCACCTACCGGACACGGTGTTCGCGCAGGTGGTGCCGGTGCTGCTGGTCGCGGCGCTGGTGCTGGTGGTGGTCGGACCGCGGATCCAGACGTGGGCTCAGCAGCGGGCCGAGAAAGCCGGCCGCGCCGCCGACGAGGTGTCGCCGCGCAGGCTGGCGGCCTTAGTGGCAAGCACCTTTGCAATCGGTGTCTACGGCGGTTATTTCACCGCGGCGCAGGGCATCATGCTCGTCGGGGCGATGAGCGCATTGCTGCCCGAATCGGTCCAGCGCACCAATGCCGCCAAGAACCTGCTGGCGTTGCTCGTCAATGTCGTTGCGGCGCTGGCCTATACGCTCGTAGCGCTGCACCGGATCAGCTGGCCGGCCGCGGGTCTGATCGCGGTGGGCTCGCTCATCGGCGGCTGGCTGGGCGCGCACTACGGCCGTCGGCTGTCACCGAATGCGCTGCGCGCCACGATCGTCGTCGTCGGGCTGATCGGCCTCTACCGACTGCTGGCGGTATAGCGGCTCCTGGTGGACGCCGTCATCCTTCGCGCTCGCTTCGCATCGACGAGCCGCACCGGTCAGCGGCTGAGCCCATTCCCGGATGAAGCTTCCGGATCGTCTTCGGTAGTTTCTGCATCGTGCCCGACTTAGCCAACCGCCAGATCCTGCTGCGCCGCCGCCCGAGTGGCCTCGTTAAGCCCGAGGACACCGAACTGGTGACCGCCCCGGCGCCTGAGCCGGCCGCGGGAGAGGCGCTGGTTCGTACCACCTACGTGGGACTGGACGCCGCAGTGCGGACCTGGCTCAACGACCAGCAGGGCTACCTGCCGCCGGTGCAGTTGGGCGAAGTCATCCGCGCCGCCGGGATCGGCGAGGTGGTGGCGTCACGGTGCGATGCCTACCAGGTCGGCGATGTGATCACCACGCTCACCGGCTTCCAGGAATACGTGATCATCCGCGACGACGTGTTCAGCACGCCCATTCCCGGCGAGAGCGATCAGCTCGCGATCATGTCGGTGTACGGGCCGACCGGGGCGACCGCGTACATCGGGATGACCGACGTCGGCAAGCCGCAGGCCGGCGACACCGTGGTTGTTTCGGCCGCAGCAGGCGCCACCGGTTCGATCGCCGGGCAAATCGCCAAGATCGCCGGCGCCCGCGTGGTGGGCATCGCCGGCGGACCGGAGAAATGCCGGGCGGTGGTCGAGGACTTCGGTTTCGACGCGTGCATCGACTACAAAAATGACGACCTCGAAGCGGCGCTGAAAGCGCATTGCCCCCAACGCGTCGATGTGTACTTCGACAACGTCGGAGGACCGATCCTCGACGCGGTGCTGGGTCGGCTGGCGATGAACGCACGAGTTGTGCTGTGCGGCATCATCTCCAGCTACCTCACCGGCGACCACCCCGGCCCGGCCAACTACGTCAACCTGCTGTCCAAGACCGCGACCATGCAGGGGTTCAATGCGCTCGATCAGTGGGGCCGCTTCGACGAGGCCTCGGCAGCACTTCGCAAGTGGGCTCATGAGGGCCGAATCACCGCCCGCCAAACCGTTTTCGAAGGCATTGGGTCATGCGTCGATGCGCTCAACGGGCTGTTCACCGGCGCCAACATCGGCAAGATGCTGGTCAAGCTGAGCGAGCCGACAGCGGGGTAGGTCGCATTTCTGGTCAGACCACGGTGCTTGCCAGGGCCCGGGCGTCGGCAGCTCGTCGCCCTCCCCATACCCGCAGGTGCTGCACGCCGGCGAGTCTGCCGACAACCTGCGCGATCGAGTCACCTCGCGCTGGTTGGGGCGCGGTCGTCGGTCTGTTGTAGGCTTTCCACCTGCTGCCGGCGGCCCCGTCGGCGGCGACGGGCTGTGGCGCAGTTTGGTAGCGCACTTGACTGGGGGTCAAGTGGTCGCAGGTTCAAATCCTGTCAGCCCGACCACGAGAAGTAGGCTTTGACCAAGATCACACCGTCGACCATGCCGTACCGCGTCTGATCGCGCGAAGTGATCGCCGTCCGTTCCTCGGAGGCGTCAGGTTTTGGGCGCATTTTGATGCGGCCGGTTACGAGTACGTGGGTGGCACGCATTAGGTGGAAGCCGTGAGCAGGCCAAGTCGGGAAGCCCTGGAGGCGATGGTCAATCTCACGGGCCGGGTACTTCATCCGGCCACCAGCGAGTGCTTCAAACTGGCTTGACTTGGTGTCCTTCCGGCTGCGCGGGCCGAGTCAAACGCAGAATCATATCGTCGGAATTCCCGCGTTAGCGGACCCAATTAGAGACTCAGTAAGACGCGAGATCCGTCTGGGCGCTTCACCGCAACCTCCAGCTCGCCACCGGTAGCCTCCACGTACTTACGGAGTGTGTCGACCCGGCTGGTGCCCAGGTCGCCGTGCTCCATTTGCGAAACGCGGTTCTGCCCGACACCGATGGCTGCGGCGAGCGCGGTCTGGGTGTAGCCAGCGTCTTCGCGCAGCTCGCGGAGACGGTACTGCGCAACCTCGCGATCCATCTCTTCCTTGACTGCGTCGATGCGGGCACGGTTGCCCGGACGGCGACGTCGAAGAGCATCGAGCGTGGTCATCGTTTCTTCCCCTTTCTTGTCTTCGGCTTGGCGGCTGCGGCCACCTGCTTCATCTGCTGTTGGTGTTCGGTGAATAGGCGGTCGGCGATGGGAACGTTCGTCGCGTACCACTTCGTCCAGTTCCCCGCTTTATCTCCGGCGATGAGCATGATCGCTCGGGACTTGATGTCGAAGGCGAAGAGCACCCGGATGTGGGCTCCACCCTTGGTGGGGCGAGGTCGGAGTTCCTTCATGTTCGGGTGCGCCGATCCTTCGAGGGTGTCCACGAATGGCCGGCGCGTAACCGGTCCGTATTCCTCCAACTGCTCCAGCGCCGCGATCAGGTGGTCGTACTCCTCGTCGTCGAGGCTGTCGATCCATGTTTCAATGAGGGTTAGATCAACCTCTCACTTCCGCACGTCGGCAATTCTATCAGCTAGAAGTGATATCAGCTAGAAGTGATTCCCGCATGCTGTTGGGCGCGGTTGCGGGGACCAATTTGGGACCGCACGTCATGCGCGATGCTGAACGACCTGCGCGTCAGGGGACGTCACACCTCGCGTTTTGACGCCGCAAACCGGCGGCGACCTGCGTGTAAGCGCTACCGCTACTTCCTGGGGGTCAAGTGGTCGCAGGTTCAAATCCTGTCAGCCCGACCGAAGAAGTAGGCTTTGAACTGCAGTGATGCTTCCGTGATACCTCGACCGTAGTTCTGCTTTGCACCGGTTGGGACCACAGGACCCAGCTTTGCGAATGGCGTGGCGCACTTGTCCGATCGTCAAGTGTGGTGGCGCGCAGTTCTATCGGATCTTGCGCGGATCGGGAAAACCCATCTTGATGTAGCCGGGTGCTCGTTTCTTCAGCGATGAGGCGATGACGGGGGTCAGCTCGTCGTGGTAGTCGTGCACGGTTGCGGTGGTCTTCGAGGGATAGGGGCGGGTGACGCGACCGATGTATTGCACAAGGCGGTTCTTGAAGGTGATCGGCGCTGCCAGGAACAGTGTGTCAAGGGCTGGGCAGTCGAAGCCTTCGCCGATAAACGAGCCGGTGCCCACGATCAGGAGTGGATCCGAAGCGGGCGTGTGGTTGGCAAGTTGGTCGACGATCTGGCGGCGTTCACGAGCCTTCATGCCGCCGCTGAGGACGGTGACGGACTTTCCGGCGGCATGAAGCCGGTCTGTGACGGCGTTGAGGTGTTCGACCCAGGTGGTGAGGACCAAGATGTTGGCTCCAGATTCGGAGGCGGTCAGCACGTCGTCGACGATCTGGTCGAGCCGTGCTTGATCGGCGACGAGGGCTCGATAGATTTCGGCCATTCCACCGGGTGCGGTGGGATCGGCGTCGCCACAGTACTGGAATTCGGTCGGGTGCAGGTGCAAAACTGGGTGGGGTGTCAGGAGATCGGACCCGTCGACCGGGAGTTGTCCGATACTGGGCTGGTCAATGGCCACGAGGTGTGATCCGAGTTGGTGATAGATCAGGTCTTCGAGCCCGTCGCGGCGCTCTGGGGTGGCGGTCAAGCCAAGCCAGTACCGCGCGGCGATGCGGTTCAGGACGCCGAAGAATGCGCTGGCAGCGACGTGGTGGCATTCGTCCACGACGACGAATCCGTAGTGGGCGGTGATGCTTTCGACGTTGTCACGACGGGCAAGTGTTGGCAGTAGCGCGATGTCGAGGATGCCTGTGGTTTTCGATCGTCCGCCGCCGATTTGACCACATGCGAAACTCAGGTGGCTGCTGATCCGGTCACGCCATTGATCGGCCAGAGCCTTGCGATCGACCAGGACCAGGGTCGAGGTAGACCGTGATTCGATTGCTGCGCAGGCTATGACCGTCTTACCGGTGCCCGGTGGTGCGATGAGGACGCCGGTCTCCTGTTCGAGGAGTTGGTGCAGTGCGGTCGTCTGAACGGTGCGCAACGGCGTGCTGCAGGTGAACGTGTGGGGCTGACCGAGGATACGTTTGTCGTCGACGCGTAGCGTGCTGTCGGCCGATTCGACGAGTCCGGTCAGCAGAGCATGGAGGCCGCGGGGGAGGACCAGATCACCGCCGGCGGTTTCGTCGTAGCTATATAGGAATCGTGGTGTGTCCCAGGTGCTGCGGCGGGCACGTTGGCGCGCATCGAATTCCGGATTGCGTATCGATGCGGCATGTTTGACTGCCGAGATCATCGCTGGGCCAAGATCGTTGGCGGTCAAGATGAGTCGTGACGTGAACTCTGCGCGCACGATTGCCGCCGGCCGCGGGATGATGCGCGACGACGTCGGTAGCTGCAGACGCCGGACATTGTGGCCGATCTGTGGATCGGGAAGTTGGCGCGCCAACGCGGTCGCGTCCTTGGTTGACAATCGGGCGATGCTCGACAGGTAGGCCCACTGATCCTCGAATGGTTCCAGAGTGGCGGGATCGAGGAAGACGGTGGTGCCGTGCTGACGGCGCTTACCGTTCATCGGTGCGGCGATCAGATTCCCCACGCCTCGCCCGGTATGCACATCCTGGGAAGGAAACAAGCGGTCATAACTACTCAGATGCATGCTCCCGCGCAGGCGAAATGCCTCACCCAGCAAACTTGTAGCGACGCTGCGGGCGACCGATGCCGAGATCGCATGAGCGAAGAAGATCCAGACGTGAGCTCCGCGCCCGGATTGTGACACCTCCAGTGCAGCCGGAATCCCATATGAGCGTGCTGCTTTCATGTACGCAAGCGCATCGAGCATCGCGGCCTCTTTATCGAAATCTGCCGCGATCCACCAGCAGGTGTCGTCATCGCTCAGCGGATACAAGCCGATGTGTGCCTCGCCCCGCAGGTGGGCATCAACGACCTCCGGGGTCAGCGGGACGTAAGGTGCGTCGGCCCGATTCATCCCCTTGCGCCAAAAGCCTTGGATCGCCGGCATCCAACCCGAACGGCCATCTCGCCGGTTCTCCCAACGCAGCGCGTAAACATCTGCGCGACAACGGAACAGATCAAAAAAGAACCGCACTTTATCGGCAGAGCTGGAGCCCATGGTCACCGGTGAGGCCGGTGCTCCCGTCAGTGTTGCCTGGTCACCGGCAGCTGCGCGCGCCTGCTCCTCACTCAACCGAAGAAGACGACGTAAACGCGCATTGTCGGCACGCAGCGTATCCAATTCGCCAGGGAAATTCTCCATGCCGCTAACGATCACGTCTTCTTGACCGTCAGCTAAATGACGCCGCGGATGAGTTCGACCGCTTCGATCATGGCGTAGCGTGCCACGAGGTGGTCAAGGATCTCGTCGACAGCGGACGAAGGCCGAACGAATCTGGAAGCCATGCCCATCACCGCGCGATAGGCGACGTAGGGCGACACCGCGACGGTGTCGGCAGCGAACTGCGCAGGTGAGATCACCATAAGGGGTTTGGGGATCTGTTGCGGTGGAAAGTCTTTCAAGTTGCTGGTGACGATCACATCCGCTCCTCCAACCAGTGCCGCCGCGACAACATGTTCGTCATCGACGTCGGGAAGCCCAAACGTGCCGTCCAGGCTTTCCCAGTTCGATACGACGGCGTCATCGAACGCCGTGCTCATTCGATCAACGAGGCGTTGCGCCCGCTGCGCCGCGAGAACTGGGTCGTGGCCGCGACCGATGAGCTTCTGCGCATCGTGGTAACGCAATTCATCGAGGATCGCTGTTGACCACAACGGCCGATACAAACCCTGGACCGCCAGCGAGAGCAGGAAGTCGCGCTGCAGGCTCGGCCACAGCACTGAGGTATCCAACAACGCGGCGAACATTCTCAGATGTTGTCAGCGCGTGGCGGCCTTGGCTCGCCGCCGCTCTGCGACGACCTGGCGTGCTTCACGCAGCCGCTGGCGAACTACATCCGGATCGTCTTCACCGTCAATGTCGACAGCCGTAGCCGCCAGCGCCTCGTACTGGCGATTGCGGCGCTGCTCACGGTAGGCGAGAACGTCGTCGAGCAGCAGTCGATGGCGATTGCCGATCCGTTCAGCCGGCAACGTACCGTCGGTGATCAGACGAATCACCGTCGGGCGGCTGACACCCAACAGGTCGGCAGCTTGTTGGGTGGTCAACTTCATCGTCTGCGGAGCGATGGTGACGGCCTTGCCGGCACTGAGCGCGGCCACCACTTTCTTCAGCGCCTGATGCACTGTCGGTGGCAGCTCGATCCGGTCATGCTCATCGACACCGACAAGGGCGTAACGAGGCAAAGCCGCCGATCCGCGGGGACGCTCATGAGCGGCGAGGAACCCAACGACGAGGGCCATCTCGTCACGCCCTTCCGGGACGAATGTTGCCGCCTCTATCGCCTCTGCACCCACACCGAGCTCCTATCCGAACAAAACGAAATAATGTTTGGAACATTCGAATAATACCTTGTCTCGGTTGGAACCGCACGGCCGGAACGCAGCACCGTAGTTGTCGCGAGTTCGAGCGGCGGCGGGCAGGGCGACGCCGTGGCGGACGCTTGTCCGGGACCAGTCTGGGACCACACGTTATGCGCGATGCCGAACGACCTGCACGTCAGTGAACGTCACACCTCGCGTCTTGACGCCGGAAACCGCCGACGACCTGGATGTATGCGTTACCGCTACTTCCTGGGGGTCAAGTGGTCGCAGGTTCAAATCCTGTCAGCCCGACAAAAGGTCAGAGGTTGTGACCCACACGGTTGACCCGAACCAGCTTCGGCGTCACCCAGAATCCATTTGCTGGCAAGTAAAACATTTCTTCGCACTAGTACCGATCAGTGTCAGATGGCTGTCCTAGAGCGCCTCGGGAGTCACGTTGCGGCAACAACCGCTTCGGCTCACCGAGCACCGCGTCACGCTGACTATCAACGACCAAATCTTCGTCGCCATGTACAGCGACGGCGTCGTCGTCATCGAAAGTGCCACGCAACACGCCAGCACCCAGGCGAGGTAGCCCGCATTGACTTGTGTGCCTGTTGGGCGCACAGTGGTGGTATGGCTACGAAGACGGAACGGTTCGCGGTGCGTTTGACTGCTGAGCAGGACGCGCTGATCCGTCGTGCCGCCGAGGTGGCGGGCACTGATCTGACCAATTTCACGGTGACCGCGACGTTGGCGCACGCCCGTGATGTATTGGCCGATCGCCGGCTGTTCGTGCTCGATGACGCGGCGTGGACCGAGTTCTTGGCCGTTTTGGATAGGCCGGCGGTGGTGCATAAGCCGCGGTTGAAGAAGCTGTTCGCCGAGCCGTCGCCTTTTGACGAGTAGGGGCGTGAGCGGTTTCAGCGTTCCGCGCCCTATTGCTGCCAGCGATAAGGTGGCGACGTTCGATAGCGGTGAAGCCAGCCTGGATGAGTATCTGCGGTCGCGGGCGCTCGCCAACCATATACATGGCGCGTCGCGCTGCTTTGTGACGTGCCGAGATGGCCGGGTGGTGGGCTTTTACGCGTTGGCGTCGGCCGCGGTTGAGCCTGCCGCTGCTCCGGGCCGGGTTCGTCGCAACATGCCGGATCCGGTGCCGGTGATTCTGCTGTCGCGTTTGGCGATCGACCGCAAGGAACAGGGCAAAGGCCTGGGCCGGCACCTGCTGCGTGATGCGATCACTCGGGCGGTACAGGCGGCGGATCTGATCGGAGTGCGGGCAATGCTGCTTCACGCCTTGCATGACCAGGCCAGGGCGTTCTACGCCCATTTCGAGTTCGAGCCGTCGCCCACAGATCCGCTGCACCTATTGCTGCTGATCAAAGATGCCCGGGAACTTATTGGCGGCTGATCGCCAAAGGTGAGGGGATCGGTGCGGTCCGTATTGGAGTGATCACGTAATGCCCCTACCAACTGATGTCGCCGGGGCCGAGGGCGGCTTCGCCGCGCAAGTTCCCGCTGATCTCCTGCATGAGATCGAGGTACGCAACGCGATTCAGGACACGCTGGGCAACAGGATGTTTCACGTTTCGCGCGCCTGGACCGATGGCACGATGCGCTGCACGATGCACAAAAGCTCTGGCGCAAACAGCAACAGCTCAGCCTTGCCAACTACTTCAAACACTTCACAGTCCGCTGTGGCTCGCCGAGGGCGTCGACACTGTTGCAGGGTCTCAGAGGTGGTCACCATGCGGGGGACCTGCGCGGGTCGCAGTTATATCGATTCTGATATACACTCGGCGGTGTGCCTGACGAGAAGGAAATCGTCTGGGTGGGTACCTCGCTGGGTGATCTTCGGGAGTTTCCCAATGATGCCCGCCAGGACACGGGTTTCCAACTCGAGCAGGTGCAACTCGGGCGCGATCCGGATCACTGGAAACCCATGCCCACTGTGGGAGCTGGATGCCGGGAAATCCGGATCAGCACCGGGGACGGCATCTTCCGGGTGTTTTACGTGACTCAGTTCGGAGATGAGATTTATGTCCTGCACTGCTTCACCAAGAAGACGCAGAAGACCTCGAAGAAGGATATCGACACCGGAGAGCGTCGGTACAAAGAAGCTAAACGCATGCACGAACAGCGGAAGGGGAGAGCACCATGAGCGTGTGGGATGACATCGCCGACAGCCGCGAGGAAGCCGAGAACCTCAAGCTCCGGGCCGCGCTGATTCGCGCTATCCGGGATCGGATTGACGCTGCGGGCTGGTCGCAGTCCATCGCTGCGCAGAACCTCGGCTTGACACAGCCCCGGGTGTCCGACCTGTACCGGGGAAAGATCTCGAAATTTTCGCTCGACGCACTCGTCGAGATCGCATCGAAGCTGGGCATCCACGTCCGTGTCGAGGTGGATGCCGACACCGTCGTGTCGGCTTGATGCCGTCGTCGGTTCACAATTGCCCCGGATTTCGGAAACCGAGTGCTCTTGTAGCGGCGACATTTCGGGATCGCCCGCCGAGGCGCCGGGGGAGCGGTGGACGGGCACCAGGATTGATAACGCCTTACGTTAATAACGACTACCGTTATCATGGGTGAGTGATCCGCTCGTTCCGGGACAAGGACACCGAGGCGATCTGGCAGCGCCGCTACGCCAAGAAACTCAGTCCGAAACTCAGCAGGCTCGCGTACAACAAGCTAGTTCTCATCAATGCCGCCGAGAGCATTAACGATATGCGGGTGCCCCCGGGTAACCGATTGGAGAAGCTGGCTGGCGGCCGCGCCGGCCAATACAGCGTGCAGGTCAACGACCAGTGGCGCATCTGCTTCACGTGGAGTGCTAGCGGTGCTGGGAACGTCGAACTGGTCGACTACCACTAGAAAGGAGAGACCGATGGCAGACTTCACCCCCACTCACCCAGGTGAGATCCTACTCACGGAGTTCCTTGAGCCGATGGGAATCTCACAATACCGAATCGCCAAGGCGATTGACGTGCCACCGCGGCGCATAAACGAGATCGTCCACGGCAAGCGAGGCATCAGCGCCGACACTGGGCTGCGGCTGTCGCGGGCCTTCGGAATGAGCGAAATGTTTTGGATCAACATGCAAGCTCACTACGACGCCGAAATCGCTCGCGAAAATATCGGAACGGAACTCGCCAGTATTGACCGCATCGCCTGACAGAAGTTGTCGTCGGGGCCTAGGTAGCCATGATCGGCTGCCCATGGCAACGGATCTCGCCTTCAGGGCTACTCCGATAGCTGGTGTGGCAGGCTCGAATCCTACCCGGGGCACCATTTGATTAGCGAAAACGCAAGTAAGTGCTAAATCAGTGCAACCCATCTACCGGGCGTCGAACTGAAGCATCCAGGATCGCGCTCCCCGGCCTTCACCAAAATCCGCGGCCTGTCCGGAGTGTTGGGTTACGGGTGGTTTTAGGCGTTGGAGGGGTTGTGTGCGCGTCTGGTGCCGAACAGGAAAATGAGCAGTGCGATGACCATGACCAGGGCCATGATCAGCCACGATGTCCGGTATCCCAGGGCAACGAGCAGGAACCCGAACACGATCGGGCCGGTGGCGTGCCCGGCGTCCCAGAGGCTGCCGAACACACCCATCGCCGAGCCGTAGTTGCCTTTGGTGACGAGGTCTCCGATCATCGCCATCGTGGAGGGGGTCACGATTCCGGTGCCCAGGCCGAACACGATGCTCAAGGCTAGGAGGACGAGGAAGCCGGCGCTGTAGGGGATCGCGACGAGGGTGCCGATGCAGAGCAGGGAGCCGGCGACGATCAGGGGTTTGCGGGAGGACAATCGGTCGGATCGCTGTCCCATGATCGGGCGGCTGATGACTGAGGCGATGCCTTGAGCGCCGGCGATCAGGCCGATCTGCCAGGTCGGCAGGTGGATCGTGAGTGCGTACAGCGGCAGGTAGGCCTGCACCGAGCCGATCCCCACCCACAGCATTGCCTCAATGAGGCTGATCAGCCGGATGGCCGGGTCGGCGATGATTTCGCGGACCCCGACAGCGAGGGAGCGCAGCGCTGATCCAAGCTGCCGTCGTTGCCCGGAGTCGGGGGCTACCGGCGCGTTGGTGACCTCGTCGCGGGGTATTCGTGTCATCACCAGCAGCGCAAGGACGCCGATCACTCCACAAATGCTGAAGGACAGCGAATAGTTTGTGACGGTCAGGGTGAGCACGACGCCCCCGAGCATCGGTCCGAGCACCACGCCGGCGTTTTCGGCGGCGTTGTAGAGCCCGAGTCGTTGACCGCGTTCGTAGGGGTAGACCTTGGCGACCAACGCGGAGGCGGGCGGTGCGTACAGCGCGGTGGCCAGCCCGTGATAAAACCGCACCGCCAGCAGCACCGGCCACGACAACGCCAGCAAATAGAGGAACGGCCCAGTGGCTTTCACCAGCGCACCGGCCATCATCAGCCGACGGAACCCGAACAGGTCCGACAGGGCGCCGGCGAGGAGCTTGACGACGATCCCGGTGATGGTCACCGCGGCCACGATCAGCCCGATCAGCTGCACCGGCGCGCCGAGATGCTGGGCGTACAGCGGTGTCAGGGGTGTGCGTGCCATCTCGTAGCTGAGCCGTCCCAAAAACCCTACCCCGCAAAGCAATACGAACGGTGAGGGCCGGCGTGAGGGCGCGGTCCACTCGTTGACTGGGGTCGGGTTCGCGTTATGCGGTCCGGGATGCTCGGCGCTCATGTGCAGACAGTCCTCGTCGCGTCGGGTGGATTGACTTCACATCCGGCGGTAGGTCACCTGGATGGCGTGAGACCAGTTTCAGGGTGCCATAGGGAGGCAAAAGATGGCCATACCGTGTTCGACGACATCGCCGACACTCCGGGGGAGGCGGCGAACCTCACCGCACGTTCGCTTCTGATGATCGCTATCGAGGAGCGGATCAAACAGCATGGCTGGACTCAGACTGAGGCTGCTGAGATTCTCCACGTCACCCAGCCAAGGGTTTCGGACTTAATGAATGGCGAATTGCGAAAGTTCAGCCTGGATGCCCTTGTGCATGTGCTGCCCTGCGAGTGAGCCTGTAAAGGTTGCACCCGAAAAGAAGCACCACGGCAGGTCGGCGCGGCCGACTGGCCGTCCGGTCAAGGTCGCCGCTGCCTCGCAAAAGCCGCCGGCGCGAGCCTAATTTGCGGCACGGCATCTGACTTCCGGCGCTCATCCGGCCGGCGGCCCTGAAACCGCCGACCCGATCTTCTGCCGCTCGGTCCCGTCGAAGTGACGTTGCGGTTGGAGGCCAACAGCGCGAACTCGCGCGGACTGGCCGCCTACGTCCTCGACCAGCAGGTGGGCTGGCTAGCAACCCAAGAGAGCGTCATCAACTCTCGTCTCGCCACCGGTTTCCTCTGGCGCGACCCATGGATGAGCTGGATGACAAAACTGGATGCCGCGGGGATCCAGCCAAGGTTCCATGGGTTGTTACGCATCGCGGGAGACCCCGGCCGGCGGGTCATCAATGTCGACGTACCGGGACGCAACGAACCCCGCCTGTCGGCGCTCGCCAAGCAACTCATCGACGCTGAAGCGAACGGCGAATAAACCTGATACTCAGGCGGTCGCCCCGTTAAGTGCTGGCCGGCCATCCGCCTTCGAGTCGACGCGTGTCAGCTCGCGGCGGGTGCGACCGCCCCCTCGCGAACAGGGCTGTGCGTTACGTTCTCCACACGATCTCGGTGCCGCCCGTAGACCAATTCGAACACCGGGGTGGCCATCAGCGTGGTGACGATGGCGACCAGAACGAGCATGGTGAACAGCGTCGGGGTGATGATCCCGGCCTCGAGCCCGATGTTGAGCAGGATCAACTCGATCAACCCACGCGCGTTCATCAGCGAACCCAGTGCGACGGATTCACGGAACGGTACTTTCCGGAGCCGCGCCGCCAGGGTGCACGCGATTCCCTTGCCGGCGATCGCGATAACGAGTAGCCCGAGCGTCACCGCCCACAGCGCCGGGCTGTCAACCAGACCGATCTCAGTATTAAGTCCTGAGTAGACGAAAAACAGCGGCAACAGGAACGTCGTGACAAGTGGCTCCAGGTTGACGGTCAGTCGTTCCGCAAAGAAACCGGTTGGCATCGCGACGCCGAGGATAAAGGCGCCGAAAATCGCATAGATTCCGATGGCGTCGGTGAACCAGGCGCATGCCATCAAGAGAATCAAAACCGTGCTCAGCATTGGCGGGGAGATCGTCTGTCGTCGTTCCGAAAGGATCCCGAACGCGCGAAATGCTCTGCGCCCCACAGTGAGAACTAGTACCGCATACATAATTCCGCCGACTATCGCGGTAAGCGCGATGGCGGCACTCCCACGATGAATGGCAAGCACAGTCGCCAGCAGGCACCAGGAAAATGCATCGTCAGCCGCGCCGCATGCCAACGCCAGGGTGCCCAAAGGCGTTCCGGAGAGCCCTCGTTCGTAGATGATACGGGCGAGCATGGGGAACGCAGTCGTCGCTATCGATGCGCCCAGGAACATCATGGCCATCACCAACGTGACGCTCTTGTCGAAGTAGATCCCGCTGGACAACAGCGGTGCCGCGACGAGCGCACCCAACGTCAGTGGAGCCAGGATGCCGGCCGCCGACACGGCGGCCGCGGTGCCGGCGCGATGCCGGATGAGGTTCACGTCGAAGTTGAGTCCGACGAGGAACATATAGAGCACCAAGCCGATTTGGGCTGTCGTGTACAACACGACATTGGCTGGGCCGGGGGGGAATAGCTGATGCTGCATGTCGGGCCATGCCCGACCCAACAATGACGGCCCCAGCAGCACACCGGCGATCATTTCGCCGACGACCGGCGCCTGCCCCAGTCGCTGCACCGCTGAGCCGCAGACGCGGCAGGCAAGGAGAATGATTGCCAGCTCCAACACGAAATGGACCGCGGTTGCTGCAGGCATAGATGCGTCCTCCGGGTTGGCCTGACTCGTCCCTGCTCCGCTTGCCAGAGACCCGGATTAGTGTAGCTTCTTAAATGTTAAGTAACTGTCCTATCCGAACACCGGGAGGGGACGCGTGGACGTAAACGCGCAGTTGTCTCAACTGAGCCCGCAGGCACGGGTTGCGCTGGCGCAAAAGATCAAATCGCGGCTCGCCGGCGGGGTCGGCACCCAATCAGAGCATGACGTGGCGATCGTCGGAGGGGGAGTCGCAGCACTCACCCTCGCGCTCGAGTTGCGTCGCGCCCGGCCGACAACCCGGCTACTCATTATCGAACCCCGCGCCCACCCGTTGCCCGAAATCACCCACACCGTAGGGGAGTCGACGGTTGAAATATCGGCGCAATACCTGCGGGACCGCCTCGAACTAGCCGAGCACCTCAACACGGCTCAGATTCGGAAAATGGGTCTGCGGATGTTTTTCTCGCACGACGAAAACACCGACATCGCACAACGCATGGAACTCGGAAGCTCGTCGTTCACACCTCAGGTCACCTACCAGATCGACCGCGGCCGGTTGGAGAACGAGCTCAACAGTCGCTGCGCCTCTGCGGGGGTCGCATTCACTGCTGGCCGAGTCGCCTCCGTCGAACTAGGTGTCGACGGCCATCCGCACACCCTGCACGTTCAGCGGGGTGCAGCCACAACCTCAACCACCGCCCGATGGGTGGTCGACGCCTCGGGCCGCAACCGGGCGCTGCCCCGCCAATTCGAACTCAAGCGCTCCAACGCACACCATTGCAACGCGGTCTGGATGCGGGTCGCGACTGAAATCGACATCGGTCAATGGAGCGACGACCCGACCTGGCAGGCGCGCCTCGTCGAAGGCAGCCGGGCAATGTCGACCAATCACCTGATGGGCGAAGGCTACTGGGTGTGGTTGATCCGGCTCGCGTCCGGCTCAACCAGCGTCGGCATTGTCGCCGACCCCGCGTTCCACGCTTTCAGCGACTTCAACACCCTTGAGAAGGCTCAGGCTTGGCTTGTCGACCACGAGCCGCAGTGCGCTGCTGTCATCGAGCAGAGCAAGCACTTGATCAAGGACTTCAGGGTAATGAAGAACTACAGCCATGGGTCTGCCAGAGTTTATGACGCGCAAGCCCGTTGGTGTCTCACCGGTGACGCGGCCGTTTTCCTCGACCCGCTGTACTCCTCGGGACTGGACCTGGTCGCGATCGGCAACGGGCTCATCACCGACATGATCACCCGTGAACTCGACGGTGAAAGCGTCGTCGCACGCGCCGCCATCAACGACTCGCTTTTTCGATCGCTGACCGACATGTGGCTCAATATCTACTGCAACCAGTACAAGCTCATGGGTTCGCCCGCCGTCATGACGGCAAAGGTCATCTGGGACATCGCATATTACTGGGGCTTCCTCGGGTTGATGTACAGCAATGGCCGATTCGTCACTGTCGCTGACGATCCCGGAGTGGTGCCACACCTGGAAGGCCTCATCGAGCTGAGCAACCGGATGCAAGAGTTCTTCCGAGAATGGGCCGATGTTGAAAGCGCATTCCCCTCAACGCAATTCGTCGATATGTATTCGGCGCACAACTTCATGGTCACACTACATACGGCGATGATGGGGAAAGCATCAGATTTCGCGGCGCAATTCGATGCCAACGTGTTGATGCTGCGCCAGCTTGCGGGCCAACTGATCGAGACCATACTCACCGACAAGTGCCGCGATTTTTCCGATGACGTCACCCAGCAGGTGCAGGCATGGCAACGCGACAGCGTCCTGCGGGAACTCCGAGCCACCTACCGTCAACAGCAAGACGTCGACCCGCTCGACCAGGAGTGGATTGTCCGACGCGCTCCTGAACTCGAATTCAGTTGAGCGGAAGACAGATCCGGCCACAAGGCGTTAGGTCGATAAGGTGAACACACTTGCCGGGCAAGGCGCTCACGAACCGCTCGCGATCGTCGGCATCGGCTGCCACTTCCCCGGCGGAGCTCTGACTCCGGGCCACTACTGGGAATTGCTGCGCAGCGAAACTGACGCGACCTGCGCGGTCCCCGAAACACGCTGGAACGCCGACAAATACTACGACCCGAACCCGAAGAAAGTCGGGAAAATGGCGACCCGTCGAGGCGGGTTCCTCAGCGAAATCGATCAATTCGATCCCCAGTTCTTCGGCATCTCACCTCGCGAGGCGAACTTGGTCGATCCGCAACAGCGCCTCCTGCTGCGTACCACGTGGGAGGCATTGGAGGACGGCGGGATATCGGCCGACGAGTTGGCCGGCACGGATGTCGGGGTCTTCGTCGGCGGGTTCACCCTGGACTATCAGCTTCTTCAAAACCAAGGGCGCACCAGTCGGTACCGATTCAAGACCCACTCTGCCACCGGAATGATGATGACGATGCTGGCAAATCGCATCTCGTTCACTTTCGACTTCCGCGGGCCCAGCATGACCATCGACACTGCGTGCTCGAGCTCGCTGGTCGCAGTACACCTTGCGGCGCTGAGCATCTGGAACGGCGAATGCGACCTGGCGCTTGCCGGCGGCGTCAACATCATGATCGGGCCCAACACGGCGATCGCCGAATCCAAGAGTGGATTTCTTGCACCCGACGGCCGGTGCAAAGCCTTCGACCAGTCCGCAGACGGCTACGCACGAGGCGAAGGAGGCGCCGTCGTCGTCATCAAACCCTTGGCAGATGCCCTGCGAGACGACGACGACATCTACGCCCAGATCCTGGGCACGGCGGTGTCGCAGGACGGTCACACCGACGGCATCACCGTACCGAGCGCGCAAGCTCAGGAAGCTGCCATCACGACGGCCTTGAGGCGGGCCGGCGTCCACCCCAACGACGTTGGCTACGTCGAGGCACACGGCACTGGGACTCCTGTCGGCGACCCGGTCGAGATCCGGGCTCTTGCGAACGCCCTCGCCTCCGACCGTCCGTCGGACAAACCGCTGATGATCGGATCGGTCAAGACGAACATCGGCCATCTAGAGGCCGGCGCCGGTGTCGCGGGACTGATCAAAGCGGCACTGGTGCTCAAATACGGGTACATCCCGGCGAACCTGCATCTCCATAACCCCAGCGATCGAATTCCTCTGGCGGAGTTCAATATCGACATTCCACGCACCGGGTGCCCGTTCCCTCCCGCGACACGACGCGTAGGGGGTGTCAACTCTTTCGGCTTCGGTGGCACCAACGCCCACATCGTGCTCGCCGAGCCCCCCGCCGTGAGCTTCCGCAACGATGTCGAGCATCCGCTGCGGCTGCCGCTGGCGGTACTGCCGATCTCGGCGCGCTCCGAGGAAGCGCTGGTGGCATCAGCCCGTCAGTTGGCCGAACACATAGACGCGCATCCCGATGTCACCCTGCTCGACCTCGGCTACACGCTCGGTCGGCGTCGCACCCACTTGACCTGCCGGCAGGCCGTCGTCGCGGACAGCATCACCGATGCGCGACAACAACTTCAGGCACTCGCCGACGGCGGCCAGATCACAGCCAGCCGCATCAGCGCGGCGACACCCAAACTTGCCTTCGTCTGCACCGGCATGGGCCCGCAGTGGTGGAAAATGTGCCGCGACCTGCTAGACGTCTATCCGGAGTTCACCCAGAGCATTCTGCGTAGCGATCGCGAACTCTCGCGCTACACCGACTGGTCGCTGGTCGAAGAACTTCGGGCCGATGAAACCCATTCCCGGATGTCCGAAACCGAAGTGGCCCAGCCGGCCAACTTCGCCATCCAGATCGCGCTCGCCGAGCAACTCAGACATTTCGGGATCACCCCGGACGCGGTGATCGGTCACAGCGCCGGCGAAGTAGCCGCCCATTACCTGTCCGGCATCCTCACCTTCGAGCAGGCCATTCAGATCATCTACCACCGAAGTCGGCTGCAGCAGCGCACCAGTGGACTGGGTCGCATGCTCGCGGTCGGCCTCAGCGCCGAAGCTTTCATGGCGAAGATCGACGCCGAAGCGCGCGACGCGGTGGGCAAGCGGGTATCGATCGCTGCGGTCAACGGCCCGTCGACGGTAACCGTTGCCGGCGACGGCGATGTCCTCGAGGAGATCGCGCGCCAACTCGACGACATGCAGATCTTCACCAGGTTCCTCAACGGAAAAGTGCCGTACCACACCCACTACATGGACACCATCAAAGACGACCTGGTCAGCGCATTCCGGCAGTTGGATCCCGGCGCGGCGACCATCCCGCTGTACTCCACGGTCACCGGCGAACGGTTGGACGGATACGCCGACGGTGCCGCGTACTGGTGGCAGAACACCCGTGCCACGGTTCTTTTCGAACCCGCGGTCCGGCGCATGCTCGACGACGGATACACCCACTTTGTCGAACTGGGCCCACATCCCGTGCTCGCCGCATCGCTCTTCGAAATAGCCGCATCCCACAACAAGGACGCGGCGGTCTGGGCGACCCAGCGACGCAACGACGATGACGGTCGCACCCTGATGAATTGCGTTGCCGCGCTGCATTGTCACGGCCATCCGGTTGCCTGGGACGCGCTCTACCCGCAACCAGCGGCTCGACTTCTCAAGCTTCCGCTGTACCCATGGCAGTCCAAGCGGTACTGGAACGAAACTCAGGAGGCTGCCGAGGATCTGCATTACAACCCGGTGCACCCGTTGCTCGGGCAGCAGGTGGGTGGAGTCCATCCGACCTGGGAAGTCGAGCTGAGCACCGCCACCCTGCCCTTCCTCGCTGACCATCAGGTGCAGGGAAGCATTGTCGTTCCAGGTGCGGTCTACGTCGAAATAGCCTTGGCCGCAGCCGAAGCCACCTATGGGTCCAGTGATTTCAGTATCGACAATCTTGCGCTGCTGCTTGCGATCATCCTCGACGAAACCTGCGACCCGGTGCTGCGAACCACCCTCAACCGCGATACCGGGGCCCTCGAGTTCGCGGCACTCACGGCGACAACCGGTGGGGACGTCAAGTGGACGTTGACAGCGACAGCGGAACTCAACACCCTTGCGAGGCCGCCCCGCGCCGTCAACAGGCCGCGCCCTGTCCAGTTCAGCACCACCAGCATTGACCACGACGAGTTCTACACCCGCGCCCGGGCCGTCGGGTTCAGCTACGGTGCCGCATTCCAGAGCGTGGCCGGCATCGTATCCGGAGCCGGCTGGGCCACCGCCGAGATCGTGGCACCGGCACCAATAGCCGACGACATCGAGCGATACCGATTCCATCCGGCTCTTCTCGACGGTGCCTTGCAAACGCTGATCGGCACAACCCTTCTCGACCGCGAGACCGAAGAAGACGGTTATCTTCCCACCAGAATCCGCCGGGCCGCCATCTACCGCGGACCCGAACCACACATGACCGCCCAGGTCACCGTCGTGTCGTCGACCAGGGACGAGATCGAGAGCGACATTACGCTTGTCGGCGACAACGGCGACGTACTGGCCACCTTCACCGGCTTCACGCTGCAGGCGTTGAGCGCGTCGTCGCGCATGGCGCCCGAGCGAGTCGACAAAGGGCTCTACGAGCTCGGGTGGGTCGCCCACTCCCCGGCGTCGAACGATGGCACCGCGGCAGCGACGCCACGAAACGATCTGTCCTGGTTGATTTTCCTGGATGCCGACGGCGTCGGGACACTACTTGCCGGCGAAATGCGCGGCAGCGGGCACCGTGTTCGGGTGGTCCTCCACCAGCCGGTCACCGCGCTGACCAAGGTCGACGGCGGCTACGCACTGAATCCCGAGCAGCCCGAGCAGATCCGTCAGCTGATCGAAACCCACCTTGCGAGCGAGGGAGACCTCGCCGGCATCATCAACTGCTGGCCGCTCGACATCCCGGCCGAGGCCGAGGTCCCTCACGCGGTCCCAGTCAGCGAATCCAATTACCAGCGCGGTCTTTTCACGATCCTGCATCTGGTCAAAGCCGTCGCAGAACACGACACCATTGCGCCACGGCTCTATGTTGTGACCGCCAACGCGCAGTCGGTGCTCGGAACCGAGACACTTGCCGTCGAACAGGCCGCCGTTTGGGGGCTCGGACGGGTGGTGGGCCACCAGGAGTTCGCTGACCGGTGGGGCGGACTGATCGACATCGACGACGCCGAGGATCGCACGGAAACCGCGTCGCGTATTTGCGCGCACATCCTCGCCGACGACGCCGAGGATCAGATTGCGATCCGCGGCCAGACGACGTTCGTCCCGCGTCTTCGCCCGACCACGAGCCTGACCCAAGCCTTCCCGACGAAGCTCACGCCCAACGCGACCTACGTTGTCACCGGTGGAGCCGGGGCCCTCGGCCGCATCGTGGCCATTTATCTGGCCGAACGCGGAGCCCGTCATATCGCGTTACTGTCCCGCAGCGAGATCCCACCGCCAGACCAATGGGCCCTGCTACCCGAAGACCACCGGCATCACGAGACGATCAGCACGATTCGCAAAATCGAGGATCTCGGCGCGCAGGTCACCACAGCCCGCGTCGACATCACCGACTCCGATCAGGTCAACGGCTGGCTGAGTCGCCATATCCGCGATGGGGGCCGACCTGTCCGTGGAATCATCCACGCGGCAGGAACTGTCAACGACCGGCTGCTGCTGAACATGACCGAGCGTGACTTCATCACTGTCATGGCACCCAAGATCGAGGGCGCACGCGTGTTGCACAATGCCTTCCGCGGAAGCGATCTGGAGTTTTTCGTGATGTTCGGGTCGGCAGGGTCGGTGATCGCTTCGCCCGGACAGGGCAACTACGCCGCCGCGAACGCGTTCCTCGACGCCTTCGCGCACTTCCGACAGGCCCATGGGCTGCCTGCGCTGACCATCAGCTGGGGCCCGTGGTCGGTGGGGATGGTCGAAGAGCTCAAGCTGGAAAAGCTCTACGCGCAGCGGGGAATAGAACTCATCACGCCCGCGACCGGGACCCGCATCCTTGATCGCCTGATCAATCAAAAGCTGCCGAATGTAGTCGCGATCAGTGCAGACTGGGCGCAGGCACGCCGAGTCGGGCTCGGCGGTCCGCTGCCACCGATGTTCTCCGAGCTCGGCACAGCCGAAACGTCCTCCGCGACCGGTGATTCAGACTTGTCGGTTCTCGACGTCTTGTCGGGGTGCCCGAAATCCGAGAGACACGATATGGTCGCCGGCCAGGTGCGACAGATCGTCGCCGCCGTGTTCGAGATTCCAGCCGCCGACATAAGCGCAGACGACCCGCTCGACGACATCGGCCTCGACTCGTTGATGGCGATGGATTTCAGGCTCAGGGTCAACGCGACGTTCGCGATCGACCTGCCGTTGCTCGAGCTGCTCCGAGGCGTCAGCGTGAATTCGGTGGCCGCCAGGATTCTCGACGAACTCCAACTGGCGGATGCCGACCCGGCCGCGGCGACCGCCGAGGCACCGGAGCCCATCGCCGCCGAGGACGATGTGGACCGATTGATCGAGGACCTGTCCGAGGCCGAGCTACGGCAAATGTTGGCCGAACTCGAGAAGCAGGGCGGGGCATCGTGGTGAATTCTGCGGTGCACGTCCGTCGTTTGTCGAAGTCCTACCGCCGACTGCACGCCGTGCGGGAAGTGGATCTCGATGTCGGATATGGCGAGGTATTCGCCATCCTCGGACCCAACGGGGCGGGCAAGTCGTCGACCATCGAGATCCTGGAAGGGCACCGCAAGCGGGATTCCGGAGACGTCAGTGTGTTGGGCGAAGACCCTGGAACCGCGGGCCGAAGCTGGCGCGCCAAGATCGGCATCGTGCTCCAAGAGGTCAGCGACGCCGGCATGCTGACGGTCGGGGAAACACTGCGGATGTTCGCGAAATGCTATGGCGCAGCGCGTGGCCCCGAGGAGGTACTCGAACTGGTCGGGCTCGGCTCGGTGGCCGAATCGAAAGTGCGGACACTGTCCGGCGGTCAGCGCCGTCGCCTCGATGTCGCCCTCGGCATCATCAACGAGCCGACATTGCTGTTTCTCGACGAACCGACCACCGGATTTGACCCGGAAGCGAGACTGCGCTTTTGGGACCTCATCCGACTATTGGCCAGAGGAGGCACGACGATCCTGCTGACCACTCATTACCTCGAGGAAGCTGCAGCGCTGGCCGACCGTGTCGCGGTGATCGCCGAAGGCCAGGTCGTTGCAGTCGACTCCCCGCCGAATTTGATCCGATACGTCGACTCGGCCGCGACGGTCCGGTGGCGAGTGGACGGCGAAATCCACCAAGAGCGAACCGATCGTCCCACCGAATTGATCAGGCGGCGCTCGATGGATGGGGCGGAGTTGACCGATCTGACGGTGTCTCGCCCCACGCTCGAAGACGCTTACCTGCACTTGATCGGCATGCAGTGATCTACGACCAGCGCATGATCGGCGCCGCGGCGCGGCACCGGCGGAGCACTCCGGCTGCGGCGCCTCTGCCGTCTCCGCTGCGCATCGGCCTGTCTCGAGTTGTCCCGGAACTCAAGATGTTCTACCGCCGGCCAGAGCAGATGGTTCTGACCTTTTCGCTGCCGGCGATCATCTGCATCCTGCTGGGTTCGATCTTCTCGACCAAGCTGCCCAACACCGAAACCAGCACCGGCGCCGTCATCGCGGCCAGCATGCTCGCGTACGGGATTTTGTCGACGTCCTTCATCAACCTGGGCATCAGCATTGCGGGCGACCGCGACACGGGCGCATTGCGGCGTCTGCGCGGAACGCCGACCACCGCGCTGTCGTATTTCATCGGGAAGATTTTTCTCGTCGCCATCGTCAGCCTTGCCGAGGCCGTCATTCTGCTGACGGTAGGGCTGCTGTTCTTCGGCCTGCGTTTGCCGGCAACGACTTTCGGCTGGTTCACGCTGACCTGGGTATTTCTCCTGGGGATCGTCAGTTGCTCACTGCTGGGAATCTTCATCAGCAATCTGGCCAGCAACGCGGTCGCAGCCGCGGTGGTCACCAACGGTCCGGCGGTCGGCTTGCAGTTCGTGTCGGGGACTTACGTGCCGCTCATCGTGTTGCCGACGTGGATGTTGGTGGTGGGCTCCATTTTTCCGGTCAAGTGGATGGCTCAAGGATTCCGGTCGGTGCTGCTGCCGTCGAGAATGGCGGCCTTCGAGCCGGCCGGGAACTGGGAGTACTGGCACATCTTCCTGGTGCTGAGCGCTTGGACGATCGGTGGGATGGTGGCGTGCCTCGCAGTGTTCCGGTGGTCGGACCGCGACTGATCACGAGCGGCCGGCCAGAATCTTTTCGGCAGTGCGCCGCCCGCTGACCAGAGCGCCTTGGATCGAAGCGGTGTCGCGGTGATCCCCGCACCACCAGAGGCCATCACCCACGTCGACCGGCCGGCGGACTCGCAGCGGCACCGACTGGACCGGCAAGGCGTGTCGGATCGTGCTGCGGGTCAGTAACCTCCACGGCCGAGCGTCGACACCCAAGATGTCAGCGGCGTGGCGGCGCGTGGCGGCTTCCGGCGCTGGCGCACCGTCGGCACCCAGCAGGGCGGACGCGGCGATCAGATGTTGTCCTTCCGGGGCATAGCTGGGTGCGGCAGCACTGATGACCGCGGTGTTGAGCACGGGCCCCGCTGCGTCGCGCCGTGCGTCAATCCACAGCATGGGTCGCGTCGTGGGCGCTTCGTCGGCGGCCCACCAGTCGGTGACGACACCGCGGGTTGCCGGGGTAGGCGAATCGGTCAGACTTGCTGCCGTCAGGGGATCGGTCGCCACCACGACGTCGTCGGCGCGGACGCTGCCCGCACCGCCCCACACCTGCCAGCCCGTCCCAGCGCGCTCGATGCGAGTCACTTTCTGGTTCAGATGGATTCGTCCGCTCAGCGGTCTGGCCATCAGCTGCGGCAGTGCCTGCATGCCTGCGGCGGGCAGCGCGGGAACGCCGAGCACAAACATCCGGGCCAGCAGCAATGAGAACGCGTTCGAGGCGCTGCCGGTGTCATCCAACAACACTCCGGCCAGGAAGCGGTCGATCACGCGGCGCACCTCACCGCGCACCCCCGACTTGTCCAGGGCCGCTTTCAGCGTGCTGTCGCTACCCGGATGCGAAGTCAGGGCGCCCGGGCGCAACGCGGGAAGTGCCCACCGCGCGATCGCCACGACGTCAGCGGGCCGGACAGCGCCAGAGGCCAGCATCTTGGGTACGCCTCTGGGCTCGCGTAGCGGATGAACCAGGACGGCTGATCCGGCCTGACGTCGCACCGCGACTCCGGCGGCGAACGGCCGCAGGTCAAGCGCCGTGAGGTCGACCGCGCGCTGCAATTCCGGATAGGCAGGATTGAGTACCTGAAATCCACGATCGCAGAGAAAGCCGTCGATCGCGTCGGTTCGAACCCGTCCGCCGACGTCGTCGTGTTGCTCCCAGACCTGAACATCGCGACCCGCCGCCGCGATCACGCCGGCGCACCGCAAGCCCGCTAATCCGGCCCCGATCACCACCACGTCGACACGATCTTCGGCCACCGCGCCCACCCTTCCCCACCTCGACACCGTCAGGACCCCCACCTTGCCAACGCCGCCGGCCGGTGACAATGAGGACTGGTCGACAGCCTACGGAGATCCGGGCCCGGCCATGACTCAGCCGGCGGTCATAATCGACGGGTGAACGCGGTGGTGCTGACGGGCGGTGTCGCTGTCGTGGAACTCGGCGGGCTCATCGCGCTCGGGGTGCTGCTCACCGTCTCGCGACACCAGCTCACGCAAACCCGAACCGAATTGGAGCGCAGTCGCCAAGCCCGCACCGAACGTCGGCGCCGGCGACCCGGACTCGCGCCCTTCGCGATCAGGGCAGCGTGGCGGACCGCCGACTCGCTGATGACCAAAGGGATTGGCGCCACATTCCGTAACTCGATCGAAGACCTGGCCGGGTGGGCGCAGGTCGAACGTCCCGATTTGGCACGACTGACCGCAGACGGCGACGTGGTGATCGTCTTCTCCGACATCGAGGACTCCACTGCGCATAACGAAAGGCTGGGGGACCGGGGCTGGGTGAAAGTCCTGGAGCGCCACAACCGGCTGATCGAGAAGCTGGTCGCCGATCATGGCGGTCACGTGGTCAAAACCCAGGGCGACGGGTTCATGATCGCGTTCGCCGACGCCGAACAGGCCGTGCTGTGCGGGATCGGGGTGCAGCGTGCGCTGCGCAAGAATGCCGAACAGTGGGGTGGGATTCGCGTCCGGATCGGCGTCCATATCGGGCCCTCGGTTCGACGCGGGGACGACTTGTTCGGGCGCAATGTCGCGATGGCCGCCCGGATCGCGGGTCAAGCGGGCGGCGGCGAGATCTTGGTCAGCGACGCGGTACGCGAGGCTGTCGACGGCGTCGCGGGCATCGATTTGTGCGCGCCGCGCGAGGCGGAACTCAAAGGCCTGCAGGGCATTCACCAGCTTTACCCGGTCACAATCCCCGACTGACCGTCACGGCCTTATTTCCACCAGGTCATCGGGATTGAAGTACCGTTCGGTCCCGTCGGTGAACGTCACCGTGCACACTTCCGGCAGGAAATTGCCTTCGTAGGGGGCCAATTCGGACACCACGCGGATCTTGACCCGCTTCCACGCATCGTCGCCCTCGCCACACTCGCGCAGTTGATATCCCGGCAACCGGTTGGTGAGATCGACTGCCCGCATTTGGAGCACCCGGCTTGATGGCTTCGGCATAACTCTGATTCTGCCCAGCAATCCTTACGAGCAGATGACGTCTAGGTACCTGCGGGCTGCGGGTCCGACGGTCGCCGACGCACGAGGGTCGGCCACCAGAACCACGGCCCCAGGATGGTGAGGATAGATGGCACGACGAACGAGCGCACGATCAACGTATCGAGCAGCAGACCAATGCACACCGTCGAGCCCACCTGGCCGATGGTTCGAAGATCGCTGATCAGCATGGCGAGCATGGTGAACGCGAATACCAAACCTGCAGAGGTCACCACACCGCCGGTGCTGCCCAGCGCCCGGATCAGCCCGGTGTGCAGACCACCGTGCAGTTCCTCCTTGACCCTGTTGATCAGCAGCAGGTTGTAGTCCGACCCCACCGCCACCAGGATGATGAAAGTCAACGGTAGAATCAGCCAATGCAGATGCAGCCCGATCAGGTGCTGCCAGAGAAGTATGGACAACCCGAACGCCCCGGCGTAGGAGAACGCCACCGTGCCCGGTATGACCAAGGCGGCCACCAGACTTCGGGTAATAAACATCATGATCAAGAAGATCAACACGAAGGCGGCGATGGCAGCGATCAGCAAGTCGGACATCGCGTATTCCTTGATGTCCTTGTCGTTTGAGCCGGAACCTCCGATGTAGATCCGCGCGCCGGCCAGGGAAGTCTCCTTCAGGACCGTCTTGATCGCTTCGGGGAATTGCTCGACATGTTCGACACCTTCGGGTCCCATCGCGTTGCCTTCGTGGGTCACGATGAAGCGGGCTGCCTTGCCGTCGGGCGACATCATCAACTTTATGCCGGCCTTGAGATCTTCGTTGTCGAAGGCCTCGTGCGGGATGTAGAAGTAGTCGTCGCTGCGCGCTTTGTCAAAGTCGTTGCCGACGTTGATCGAATCGTCGAATGTCTGCTCGGTCTGCAGCGCCTGCAAGTCCGCCGATCCGTAGCTGTTGACCAGCTTCGACTTCAGCTGTTCGGTGTCGTCGGCGGTGGCTTTCAGTTCCTCGATGATCTTGGGGAACGTCTCGTCCACCACCGCGAGAGAAATCCGGGCGTACTTGATGTCTTCGGCGAGGTGGTCGATTTGATCGACCGTTGCGAACACCGATCGAAACGTCCAACAGATGGGTATGTCGAAGCAATGCTTCTCCCAGAAGAAATAGCTCTTGATGGGCCGGAAGAAGTCGTCGAGATTGGAGACATTGTCGTTGATGTCGTTGCTGACCCGTTCCAGATCCTCGACGGTCAAGACTGTGTTGTGCAGCTCATCGGAGACCCGTTGGAAAAAGCCGATCTCTTTGCGCAGCACCGCGACTGAGTCCGCCTGGATCTGTGCCTGCTCGTCGGTGTTGATGTTCTGTTCAATGTTGAACGGCAACTGCTGACCGTTGCCGCTGCCCTGGGTCGTGAACAAGTAGGGGATCGACGCGTGCTCGAGAGGCCGGCCGAGGGGCCGGGTTATGCCTTGCACCATCGCCACCCCGTGCAGACGAATCAATGCCTTCGCGACCCGGTCGAGTGAGATGAAGTCGGCCGAATTGCGCATGTCATGGTCGGTCTCGACCATGAGCATCTCGGAGAACAGTTTGCTCTTGGGGAAGTGCCGGTCGGCGGCCTGAAAACCCAGGTTGGCCGGCGCGTCGTGCGGTTGGTACTGCCGGTCGTCGTAGTTCTGACGGTAGCTCGGTACGAAGATCGCACCCAGCATCACGATGGCTGAACTGGCCACCAGGATCGGCACCGGCCAGCGGACCACGCTCGCGCCGATCCGCCGGTACAGGTGCGCCTTGACCTGCCGCCTCGGGTCGAACATGCCGAAGAGGCTGCCGACGGTCAACACCGCCGGGCCCAGCGTCATCGCCGCGGCGATGGTGAACACCATGGTGATTGCGACGGCCGGTCCCATGGTGTGGAAATAGTTCAGCCGCGCGAAGGTCAGGCAATAGCACGCGCCGGCGATCGTCAGACCGGAGCCGATGACGATGGGTGCGACACTCTTGTACGCGGTGTAGAAGGCGTCTTCTCGGCTTTCACCGGCCAGACGTGCCTCGTGATAGCGACCCATCAGGAAGATGCCGTAGTCGGTTCCCGCGCCCAGGGTCAGTGCGATGACGATGTTCACCGCGAAGGAGGACAACTCGATCCATCCCTGATGCCCGAGCGTAGAGATCAGCCCTTTGGCGAAAAGCATTTCGATGAGGACGCCGAGCAACACGGGCAGCACTGTGGGAGGTGAGCGATACACGATCAACAACATGACGATGATGAGGACGATGGTCACGATCGTGACGTTGTTCAGGCTGGCATTGGCGATGCTCAGGGTGTCTGACGCCAACGGCGCGGCACCGCTGACGAAGACCTTGAGTCCGGCCGGCGGCGGATCCTTTTTGATAATTTCCCGGACCGCGTCCACCGAAGCGTTGGCTTCGATCTGGCCGATGTCGCCGGCGAGGCGCAGCAGCACGTAACTGGATTTGCCGTCGACACTCTGCGCCCCCGCAGCGGTGAATGGTTTGCCCCACAGATCCATCACGTACTGCACGTGCTTGGTGTCGTGCCCGAGGCGCTGCATCAGATCGTCGTAGTAACGGTGGTCCTGTTCGCCCAGTTGTGGGTTCTGCGTTTCGAACACGACCATGGTCAAGTTGGTCGAATTGGACTCGTGGAATTTCTCACCGATGTGCAGAAGCGCGCGCTGCGACGGCGCATAGTGCGGGACCATCGGGCCGGCGAGTTCTTCGGCGACGTCCTCCACCTTGGGTGTGAAAGCCGTCATTGTGACCGCGCTAAAGCCCCAGAAGAAGATGATCGGTATTGCGAATCTGCGGACCATCCGGGGCAGGAACGGCCGTTCGACCCGGGGTTGATCCAGCCGGTGTTCGCTCACGCGGATTTCACCCTGCACTCGACGTCGGCATCCGGATGGCTGGATTTTTGCTCGTCGCGGACGATGCCGTCCACCAGCATGCGACAGCCCACCTGACCGCCGTGGACGTGCACCGAGATAGCGCCGGATGCCACCGTCAGCGTGGTGCTTTCGATGTGAGACCAGGGCAACGCCGTCACGTCGACTTGGTGCGGATGTCCGTCGATGTCGACGTACACCAGCGTCCCGCCCTTGCCGACGGAGCCGAACACCTCATAGGTCAGCCGCTTGACGTTGAATTCCTCGGGTGCTTGCGGACCGTTGACCGTGATGACAGGCGCCGGCTCGGAGAACTGGTGCACCTTGTACATGCAGACCAGGCCGATGCTCACGGCGATGACGGTAACCAGGGGCATCCAGATTCGCGACAACACATGACGCGCGGTGGGGCGAGGGCTCACTCGATCACCCTTTCGGAACGCATTCTCGAATCTTGTCCTTCGACCCGACCTCACCGCCGCCCGGCATGTCAATCAGGCTGATATGCGCTCCTCATGACGTTGCCAGTACAGAACGCTAACGACTACAACGTGCCGAAGGTTATCACCTGCCGACGTACCCGGCAGCGCGGACGGTCGAGCGTCAGGCCACGACCTGCGCGGATTTCAGACGGCCCTTGAGTCGCTTGGCGCGGAGCAGCTGGATGACGAGGTTCGTCGAGGTGAACATCGGAATCACGCCGATGAACGTGCGCTCGGACGGGGTGGCTCCTTGCAGGTATTCGAGGCACCCGAAGACGTAGTAGGTGGAAAGCGCGAACAGGGTGAAGGGGATGCAGAACGCCATGGGGTTGCCACGGATGGCGACAATGCGCTCCGCGTACTGGAACTCCTCTGGCGTCATGGCTTCGCGTTTGCGCAACTTCCTGATGACTCGCGGCGCGGCCCCGATTTCCTCGCTGAACGGCAGCTTCGGCTCTCGCTCCAAGCGCCGTGCGTAGACGGTTCCGATCGACAACAGCAGCAACGCCACCGCCAAGGCGATCAGCGCGCACAGGCCCCAGAAATAGGTACTCACATCTCACTTCCTTTGCTCCGCCGTTCGAACCTAACACCGCGACCGGCATCCGGTCGCCCGTCGACAGCCGGCTGCAAGACTGAACCACGGCGGCAGTTGCACCAGTCCGGTCAGAACGGAACGGAGAACCCATGAGCGCACACCCGCAAACCGGAGTCATCACCACACGTGTTCCTGCACGACTAGATCGGTTGCCGTGGTCGCGGTTTCACTGGCGCGTCGTTGTCGGCCTCGGCGGAGTGTGGGTCCTCGACGGACTCGAGGTCACCATGGTCGGGAATGTGTCATCACGTCTGACCGAGAAGGGCAGCGGACTCGCGCTCACACCCGCAGACATCGGTGTGGCAGCGGCGTTCTACATTGCCGGAGCATGTCTGGGCGCGCTGTTCTTCGGCCATCTGACGGATCGGTTCGGACGGCGCAATCTGTTCATGCTGACGCTAGCGGTGTATCTGACGGCCACGGTCGCAACGGCCTTCGCCTTCGCGCCCTGGTATTTCTTCATCACCCGCTTCGTCACCGGGTCCGGCATCGGCGGTGAGTACGCGGCGATCAATTCCGCGATCGACGAGTTGATCCCCGCACGTGTGCGTGGCCGGGTGGATCTGGTGATCAACGGGACATACTGGCTGGGATCGGCCGCCGGGGCGGCCGGCGCACTGGTGCTGCTCGACACGTCGAACTTTCCTGCCGATGTCGGATGGCGGCTCGCCTTCGGTATCGGCGCCATCTTCGGCATTTTCGTCCTTCTGGTGCGACGGAACGTGCCGGAGAGTCCGCGCTGGCTGTTTATCCACGGCCGCGACCAGGAGGCCGAGCAGATCGTCGGCAAGATCGAGGCCGATGTGCAGCGAGAAACTGGCCGGCCGCTTCCCGAACCGCACGGAGAACCGCTGAAAGTTCGCCCACGACCCACGATTTCATTTATCGAGATCGCCAAGGTCGCGTTCACCCGCTATCCGCGGCGCGCAATCCTCGGCCTGTCGCTGTTCGTCGGCCAAGCGTTCCTCTACAACGGTGTGACGTTCAACCTGGGCACACTGCTGAGCGGGTTCTACGACGTCAGCGCCGGCATGGTGCCGCTGTTCTACATCCTGTGGGCGCTGAGCAACTTCGTCGGTCCGGTGGTGCTGGGGCGACTGTTCGACACTGTCGGCCGTAAACCGATGATCGCGCTTTCCTATATCGGCTCGGCTGCGGTGGCTGTCGTCCTCGCGTTTGTGTTCCTGACGCGGGCCGGCGGCGTCTGGGCATTCATCGGTGTGCTCGCCGCAACCTTCTTTCTGGCCTCCGCGGGCGCGAGCGCCGCGTACCTGACCGTCAGCGAGATCTTCCCGATGGAAACCAGGGCACTGGCAATTGCGTTCTTCTATGCCGTAGGCACCGCTATCGGCGGTATCAGCGGACCGCTGCTGTTCGCCCAGCTGATCGGTTCGGCAGAACGCGGCCTGGTGATGTGGTCATTTCTGATCGGAGCCGTGGTCATGGCCGCGGCGGGCGTGGTGGAGCTCTGGCTGGGAGTCGCGGCCGAGCAGCGGCCACTCGAAGAGCTAGCTCTGCCGTTGACGGTCGCCGATGCGGAGCTGCAGGAAGACCGAACCGAATAGTCGTGTTAGCTTCGGACCGTGCCTGAACACGGAGCTCCGCTGCGGATCGGTGTGCTCGGTGCGGCCCGTATCGCACCGTTGGCGCTCATCAAACCGGCCAGGGACAACGCCGATGCGACCGTGGCCGCGGTGGCGGCGCGGGACGAGACACGCGCCCGGGCATTTGCCGCCAAACATGGCATTACGCGCGTGCACCACAGCTACCAGGCGCTGATCGACGACCCGGACATCGACGCGGTGTACAACCCGCTGCCGAACGGACTGCACGGCAAGTGGACCCGGGCTGCGCTGGCTGCCGGAAAGCACATCCTGTGCGAAAAACCGTTCACCGCCAACGCCGCCGAAGCCCGCGACATCGCAGACCTCGCCGCGACGTCGGACCGCGTCGTCATGGAGGCATTTCACTACCGCTACCATCCCTTGTCGATACGCGCCGAGGAAATCATCGCCTCGGGCGAACTGGGCAAGATCACCCGCGTCGAAGCCGCCCTGTGCTTCCCGCTGCCGAGATTTTCCGATATCCGCTATGACTACTCTCTGGCCGGCGGCGCCCTGATGGACGCCGGGTGCTACGCCGTCCACATGGTCCGGACATACGGTGGTTCGAACCCCGAAGTCGTGTCGGCCCGAGCCAAACTGCGTGATCCGCGCATCGACCGGGCGATGACGGCGGAATTGCGATTTTCCGCAGGGCATACCGGCCGAATTCGCTGCTCGATGTGGTCGTCGCGGTTACTGGAGACCAGCGCTCGCATCGTCGGCGACCGCGGGGAGTTGCGGCTGTTCAACCCGGTGATGCCGCACTTGATCCACCGGATGTCGGTGCGCTCGTCGGACGGCAGACGTAGCGAGCGCTTTACGCACCGAACCTCCTACGCCTACCAACTGGACGCTTTCGCCGGGGCGGTCTTGCGCGGCGAACCGGTCAAGACCCCGGCGCAGGACGCCGTGGCGAACATGGCCGTCATCGATGCGATCTACCGCGCCGCCGGCTTGCCGCTACGCGAGCCGAGTTGACGGGCCCGACGCCGGAAACGGGGTCATCCGGGTCTGGTCTGGCCATATCATCAGGTGATGAGCGCCGGTGGCCTGAAGACTGTGGGCTCGCCGGCCTTCACCGACGAGGAGTCCGCGCGATATCGTGCCGCCGGCTGGTGGTCCGAGCTGACGTTGTCGGACGCGGTAAGCCGCAACGCGACGGATTGCCCGGCCCGCGTGGCCTACACCGACGATCCTGGCGGATCGATCAGCTGGAACGAATTCGATTGTGCAGCAACAGCTCTAGCTGAGCAGCTGACCGGTTTCGGCGTGATCCGGGGCGACCGGATCGCGGTGTGGCACGGCGACTCGGCCGCCATTCACGTGCTCTTCGTCGCTCTGGAACGGTGTGGCGCCGTCGTCGTCGGCATCGGAACGCGCGCCGGTAGCCGCGAGGTTGCGGCGATACTGCGCGGCTCACGCGCGACGCTGTTGATCGTCGATCGCCCACGCACCGAGGCTGCAACCGGGGCGGCGGTGCCGGTGCTGGAGTTGCTGCACGCCGACGGTCCGCCGCGATTGAACGTCGAGGCCGCAGCCACGGCGCTGCCACCCGGACGCCGGCTCGGCCCCGACGAGGCGTTCCTGATCAACTCGACCTCGGGAACCACGGGGCTACCCAAGTGCGTCGTACACACCCAGAATCGGTGGTACTACTTTCACCAGAAGGCGGTCGCCGGCGGTCATTTGACGCCGGATGATGTCTTCCTGCCCGTCATCCCCACTCCGTTCGGCTTCGGAATCTGGACCAGCCACACCACCCCGATCTATCTGGGTGCGACCGCAGTGATCCAGCCGCGTTTCAGTCCCAGAGCGACATGTGCCGCAATCGCTGCCCACCGGATCACGGTGTTGTGCTGCGTGAGTACCCAATTGACGATGCTGATGGCCGATCGCGCCTCGCGCGACTACGACCTCAGTTCGTTGCGAGTGGTCTTCACCGGCGGCGAGGCGTTGCCGTACCGTCCGGCGGCGGAGTTCGAAACACTCACCGGTGCGACGGTTTTACAGTTCTACGGTTCGAACGAGACCGGAATCCTCAGCGCCACCACGCTGCACGACACGCAAACACATCGGCTGCGTACGGCCGGCCGGATCGTTCCCGAGATGTCGGTCCGACTCTATGACGGTGATCGGGACGTCACGGCATCTGGGCGCGGTCAGCCCGCTTGCCGGGGCCCGGCGACCAGCCTCGGCTACCTCGACGGCACCGACCACGATCAACTGTTCACCCGCGACGGGTGGATGCGGATGGGTGACATCTGCCAGATCGACCCCGACGGCTACCTGAGCGTCACCGGTCGCACGTCCGACTTCATCCTGCGTGGCGGCAAGAACATCAGCGCCGCCCAGGTGGAGGACGCCGCGACCACACATCCCGCAATCGCAGTCGCCGCGGCGGTGGCGATGCCGGATCCGGTGTTCGGCGAAAAGGTCTGCCTCTACGCCGAGCTCGTCGACCACCGAGTGGTCGACCTGGCCGAACTCGTGCAACATCTGTTGGCGGCTGGGGTGTCAAAAGAACTGCTGCCTGAGCGTCTCATCGTGGTCGACGAGCTACCCCGATCGCCAGGCGGAAAAATAGCCAAAGGCGCTCTCCGCGAGAATATTCGAACCAGAATGGGGACAAGTCATGAACGCTGGTGAGGCTCGACGCGGCGGCCTTGAGGCGTGGGCGCCGGCGGTGGTTCCACCGATCGGTGTCGACCTCTCCGCAGAGCAGGCGCTCGCCGTCGCGTTCCGTCATCTTGCCGCTATCGGGTTCGCGGAGAACATGGCCGGACATATCACCTGGCAACCCGAGGGCCAGACCGAGATGCTGGTCAACCCGTGGGGCCTGTGGTGGCAGGAGATCACCGCGTCGGACATCTGCGTGGTCGATGCCGATGCGCGGGTGGTCCGTGGCCGTTGGGATGTCACCCCGGCGATCCACATCCACACCGAACTTCATCGCGTCCGTGACGACGCGCGGGTGGTTGTCCACAACCACCCGTACTACGTGTGCGTGCTTGCCGCGCTGGGCCGGCTGCCCGAGCTGGTGCATCAGACCGGCTCGTTGTTCCTGGACGATTTGCGCCTGGTCGACACGTACCAGGGAGAGATCGACAGCCCAACGTGTGCAGCCGATCTCGCGGCCCAGATCGCAACCTCCAACCTGACCGTTCTGGCCAACCACGGCGTGATCGCGACCGGCCGCACTCTGGCCGAGGCGGTCTATCGCGCCGCGTCCATCGAGCGGGTCTGCAAACTCGCCTATGACGTCCTGCTCTCCGGTCAGGAACCGGTGCCGATGAATTGGGCGGACATGGCGGGCATGCAAAGGTCGCTCATCGAGCGGGCCGCCGACGTGTACTGGGCGGGGGCCGCCCGAATGACGGTCAAAGCCGACCCGGCCGTCTTGAGCTGAACGGATTGCGATGAAATCGATCGACGAACTGGCCGCCGACCTGAGCTTCACTACCGCAAAAACCGGCGAGGCCCGTTCGGTCACCTTCCTTCCGGACCCGCCGAGAGCGCAACGCCGCTACACACTGATCTCGGTGGACGACCACATCGTCGAGCCGCCGGACACTTTCACCGGGCGTCTGCCACGTAAGTTCGCAGCACGTGCCCCACGCGTCGTCGACACCGCCGACGGCGGCCAGACATGGGTCTATGACGACCGCGAGCTGCCCAACGTCGGGTTCAACGCGGTCGTCGGCCGTCCGGTGTCGGAATACGGTTTCGAACCGGTCCGATTCGACGAGATGCGCAGGGGTGCTTGGGATATCGACGAACGAGTCAAAGACATGGATTTGAACGGCATCTATGCCTCGCTGAACTTTCCGTCGTTCCTGCCGGGGTTCGCCGGCCAGCGACTGCAGCAGGTGACCAACGACCGCGATCTGGCGTTGGCGTCGGTACGAGCATGGAATGACTGGCATTTCGATGTCTGGGCCGGCTCGCACCCCGGTCGCATCATCGCGTGCCAGTTGCCCTGGCTACTCGACCCGGAGCTCGGTGCTGCGATGATCCGGGAAAACGCCGAACGCGGTTTTCGTGCCATTACGTTCAGCGAGAACCCGGCGATGCTGGGGTTGCCGAGCATCCACTCCGGCCACTGGGACCCGATGATGGCCGCCTGCGCCGAGACCGCAACCGTGGTCAATCTGCACATCGGTTCGTCGGGGTCGTCGCCGTCGACCACCGCGGACGCGCCGCCGGATGTGCAGGGTGTGCTGTTCTTCGCCTATGCCATCTCCGCGGCGGTCGACTGGCTCTACTCCGGTTTGCCCAGCAGATTTCCCGATCTGCGAATCTGTTTGTCTGAGGGCGGAATCGGTTGGGTGGCTGGACTATTGGATCGGCTCGACCACATGCTGAGCTACCACGCGATGTACGGTACCTGGGCGGCGCTGGGGGAGCGGTTGACACCCGCGGAGGTTTTCACCCGTAATTTCTGGTTCTGTGCCGTAGCGGACAAGTCGTCATTCGTGCAGCACGACCGCATCGGGGCAGACAACATCATGCTGGAATCGGATTACCCGCATTGCGACTCGACGTGGCCGAACACCCAGCAGACGGTGCACGATCAGATCGGCGACCTACCGCCGGACCTGATCCGCAAAATCACCTGGGAGAACGCATCTCGGCTCTATCAGCATCCGGTGCCCGACGAGATACAACGGAATCCCGATGCGTTCTGAGGATGAATCCGTCTTGACAGACAGCTGGACTCGGCGGCCAAGATCCGGGTGCCGAGCGTCGGTCAGCTGCCCAATGCCTGCTTGATCACCTCGTCCTGTTTCTGTCCGGTATCGGTGACGAAGTCGATCGGTGCCAGCATCTCCGACGGCCCGGCGAACTCCATGGTGACGAATGCCTTACCTTCGGTGAACAGCAACACGGTGATTCCCTTGGAGCGATCCTGCGACAGCCCCTCGATTGTCACCCCGCCGATCCCGACTTCGGCATTGTGCGCCTTGGTGTGTAAAGCCTCGCGTTGACTACCCTTCGCCGAGTCGAGCGCGTTGGCCGCGGCCTGCAGGTCGGGCAGCATCTGAATCGTGTCGAGGATCGTATGGCTGTGATCTTGGTCGGAGAACGTCACGGATGCGCCGGCTTGGCCGTTCGGGTCCTTGGTCGCGGGGCCGGCGGTGAAGGGCTCGGGTGCTTTGATGTCGCCGGCCTTGATCAGCAGCGTGGTGTAGTCGCTGATGGGTGCAGCCGTCTTGCCGGCGGATGTCGAGGACGGCGTCGACGAGTTGGGCTGGCCGCTGCAGCCACTGACCGAAGCCGCGGCCAGAGTCGTCACGGTGGCCGCGATCGCCACCGCAGTCAGAGAAGTCCTCATCGCATCGCGCTCCTTCACGTCGGGTAACGGATTACGGTATCTCACCCGCAGAGTCCAACCGCAGTTCGCGCAACAGGGCGACGGCATCAGGAACGGCAGCACAACATCATTCGCGTCCGCGCTGGTCAGCGTCAGAGTGTTGAATTCAGCGCGCGCCCGCCGCGACTCCCATGTATGCGTACCGGCCGTTACCGGTTACCAGCGGCAGGTCCAACGTCGTCCTGATGCCGGGCGGGGCCGCGATCACCGCCGGGATGGCGTTGACGATCCGGCCCGCAGCACCGGCGATGGCGGCATGGTTGTGGTCGCCGTAGCGGCTGCTCGGAACGATGTCCACCGCGTAGGACGGCTCGCCAGTGATCTCGATGCGATACGAACCGCCGCCCGCCGCGGGCTGCTGCCAGTCAGGTCGAAGGTCTGGCCGCAATCGGGTGATGTGCTCGATGACAATCGCCGGATGCCCCCCAAGCATGCCGCGAATCTCGAATTGCAGCGCGGCCAGCGTGCCCTTGGCCACATGACCGACCGCGATGTCGAAATCCTCCGGCGCCGGCTCGCGTTGGTAAGACTCAGTGATGTGGTCGACCTCGATGCCTAACCCAGCCGCCAACTGCCGGATCGCCGTGCCCCAGGCGATGCTGAGCACGCCCGGCTGCAGCAGCATCGGCGTCTCGTCCATCGACCGGGCAAATCCCATGTAGTGCATGACCTCCGCGCCGTCGTAGGACGCGTAGTCGTGAATTTCCATGCAGCGCACCTGCTCGATGCGCTGACACGTGCCGGCAAGCGCCAGCGGAATCAGGTCGTTTGCGAACCCTGGATCTACCCCACTGATGAATATGCTCGAATTACCTTGTCGAGCCGCGTCTTCCACCCGTGCGATGTACTTATCCGGCAAAACACCCCATGGGTACTGCAGCAAACCGGGCGACGACCCGACGACATTGATGCCGGCTGCGAGGATGCGCATGACGTCACCCATCGCGTCGGGGAGACGGGTGTCGCCCATCGCGCAGTACACGACGCAGTCCGGCTGGGTGGCGATCACGGCATCGAGGTCGTCGACCGCCATGATGCCGGTGTCGCGGTCCAATCCAGCGAGCGTGCCGGCGTCCTTACCGACCTTCGCCGGCGACGAGACACAGACCCCGATCAGGTCGAAGTGCGGATCGGTGACCAGCTCGATCAACGCCAACCGACCGACGTTTCCGGTGCCGACCTGGGCGACTCGGACCGCCATGGGTGTCTCTCGTCCCGTTGCAGGTGGGTGCAGAAGGTGGCCGAGCGGCGCGCGGCTCGAGGTCGCGGCCGGAAATCGTCCAAACGGATCAGTTGCCGAAGCCCTGGCGCTGCGCCGCGGAGCCAGAAGTGCCGCCGCCCTGCAGCCGATTCGCCGCGAAGTCCGCACCTTGTGCGATGACGCTTCCGTCATCCACATAGCTGTTGTGCGCGGCGAAGTTCAGCCCGTCCGAGCAGACCGGGTCTTCGACGGCGCACACCTCGATGGTCTTGGCCCGGTACAGCGGGCCGATCACGAGCTGCGGTTGGCCGAGGAAGTTCATTGCCCGCTCATTGGGTGTGCCGAACAGCACAACGGCCGCAACATGGTTGGCCACCGAGGGGTCCAACGGTTTCGGTAGGGACGCCGGATCGATGTCGTTGGGCACTGAGTCCGGGACGGCGGAGGAGGTGAGAAAGCCCATCACCGCGGCCCCCTGCGAGTAACCGCTGAGCACCATCTTGGTGTTGGGGCAGGCGCTGGCCTCGTTGGACACGTGCGCCTCGGCGTCTCTGATGCCGTCCAGACCCGTCGACCACTGGTCGCTGGCCGGGTAGTTCACCGCGTAGACGTTCATCGATTTTCCACCGATCCGCGAGCGCAGTGCATCGACGAAGGCCTGGCCGGTCGGACCCACCCCAGGATCTTCGCCAGTGCCGCGGGCGAACACCACGTCGGTATCGGGGCACGGTTGGGCGGATGCGGAGGGAATCGCGTCGGCAGACACCAGCGAGGACCCCAGTCCCCATGTCGCGGCCGCCGCACCGATTAGACAAGAGATGGCTTTCATAGGGAGATACATTTCCACACAAATGCTTGTCCAAACTAAGAAATCGCTGGACAGTACCTGAGCAGTTGCGGATCCGCCGTCATGGCCGCATTGCCGGCTCGCTCGCGCCACCAGTCGGCTACTGCAGGAGGGTGATTCAGACCGAGGTGGCGTCGTTGCTCTGCGCGCCGGAACGCTTGGCCAGCTGTCCGTCCGGGCGTCCCGGGATGGGTTCGTTAAGAAATCGCTAAAACGCCAGCTCGCCACCGGGATGGTCCAGTGCCGTCAGTGGGTTCGGGGCCGTCGCGGGCCGATGCGTCGAAGACGGCTCCTGGACCGTTATGGCTCGGCGAGTTGGTCTGCGGCGTAGTTGATTCAGCGACCGTGCGGATGGCGGTTAGCCCGCGCCTCGCCTGCGAGCCACTGCACGCCGGTTCAGCCGCTACTGCGCGCGGTTCCTCAGGTGACGGCTCCGGCGGGCTGCTCCGGCGGGGGCGGTCCGTCCTGCGGACCGTCAGCGGGCGGGGCATCTGGGGCAGGCGGCGGCGCAGGCTCGGGAGCGACCACGTTCACCAGGATCGGTGGCGGCGGGACGTCCTGCACGGCTTCAGGGTCGACGGGCAGATACATGTGATGGGTGAACTGCGGCTGATAGGCGCCGCCGCCACCGATTCGCACGCCGCCGCCGCCTTCACCGCTGGAAACCGGAGTGCCGTCCGGCAACGTCACCGCGGTGTGACCGCTGTTCCATCCGATCACCAGAGCGCCGGGGGCGGTGCCGTACCGGAAGCCGCGTGCCAACAGAGCCGACTCCTCGTTACCGGTGTTGAAGCGGTCACCGAAAGCCGGCCGGTCGGTCGCCACATTGGACACCAACGAAGCCAGACCCGAGCAGTCGACTCCTGCCGGGGAATCTCCACCCCTGACGTAGGGCGTGCCCGACATCTGCTGAAGCAGCGTCATCAGCGTTGCTAAAACAAACATGAGCCGGGACGGTACTGACAAGATCAATCGACAACCAAAATTTGTGCACGCCATCACTTTTACGCGTCCGGAATGACGCACATCTCATTCTTGAGCAAAAAAGCCTGGTAGGCAAGGATTTCCGAAAAGCAAGTTTTACATGCGTGGAAGAGCCACCCGTTCTTGGCTTTTCGCGGTAATCCGCGGTAGATGCTGCAACTTTAGGTCAAAATCGGCCGTTAGCAAAGAGTTACCTGCCAGCGTGCTCAAAACTCGCTGTCCGCCAGCTCCGTACAGCTCTGGCGGTGGTCGAATTTTCACCGCCGTTCTTCGCGGACGATCTGGCGATGTAGTTGGTGAGGCGGCGAAAGCCCAGGGCCGAGCCACGCAGATGTTGAAGGCCGCTGTGGTGGCCGCCGGTCGGCTCGTTGGACGGACCGGACCGGCGCGGAGCAGGCCAGGAGGTCGGCCTGCATCCACCCTCTGCCGGCTTTGCGATCAGCGGTATCGGTGTACCCCAGCGGCGGCGTGTGCCTACCGCGTTGGTCACGTGTCCGGCCGACACGGCAGGATCTGTCGCAGTGTCAGAAGGTGACGTGAGACGGTATTAACTTATGCAGGGCCTCGAGTACATCAGCTATGAGTCATTCGGCCGGCGCTTCTTCGAGGTGGCCGTGACCGAAGAACGTGTCGGCGCCGCGTTCGCCTCGATCGCCGGCAACCAATTCGACATGCCACCAATGGTTCAGGGTCCGGGCAAGATCGCCAAAGTCAGCGCCAAGGTGACGATCAAGGAACCGCGGGTCAGCCGTAACGTCGGCGACAACATCACCTTTGACATCCACATCCCGCTGGTGATCGATCTGCTCATTGATCTGCGAATCGACAAGCAGCGGTTTGAGGTCGACGGCGATATCGCCTTGAGCGCCACCGCGCGCGCGGCCCAGCCGCTGCTCTTGATCGTCGATGTCGCCAAGCCGCGATCGAGCGACATCACCGTGCACGTCTCCTCGACAAGCCTCCGCGGAGAGCTGTTACGGATTTTCGCCGGCGTCGACGGCGAGATCCGGCGATTCATTGCGCAATACGTCAACGAGGAAATTGATTCCCCGCAATCGCAAGCGGCGCAAATCATCGACGTCGCCGAGCAACTCGATCAGACCTGGACGGGTATTTGACGACTGTGACCGCACGGTTTACCGCGCGGCGGGGTGCGGGTACTCATCGCCGACTCGGCGGTCGAGTGTTCCAGCACAGCAGAAAGTGAGACGGCGTGGCACAGGTCGATGTCTCGACAACCTCGGATCTCGCGCCGGAGTCGGCGTGGAAGCTGGCGTCAGATCTCGATCGCTTCGGCGATTGGATGACGATCTTCGGCGGCTGGCGCAGCAAAGTCCCGTCGACGATTGAACGTGGTACCAAGGTCTCCTCGCTCATCAAGGTCAAAGGTTTTCGGAGCATCGTCCACTGGGAAGTCACCCGTTACGACGAACCCAGCGCGATCGAACTGGCCGGCCGCGGGCGGGGCGGAGTTCGGCTCAAGGTGGCCATGGGTGTCACCGACAACCAGCCGGGGTCCACGTTCGACCTGACTGCCGACTTGACCGGCGGCCTGCTCAACGGCCCGCTCGGGCAGCTGGTGGCCCGCATCGTCAAGTCCGACGTGCGTAAGTCGGTGCGCAACCTCGCCGCGTTGGAATAGCCTGGGGCAGAATGGATTATTCGGCGGCACCGCGGTGCGCGGCGTCCCATTCGCGTTGGGCCTGGCGTGACCGTCGCGACTCGGTAGCCTGCCACGACAATGCGGCGCCGGCTGCGAGCAAGGCAACGATGGTCGCATCCACTCCAACCGTGATCTGCTTGGCCGCAAAACCCACGAGGCAGACGACGAAGGACACGGCGGCCAGGGTGGCCAACAGCGCGCCCGACATGTTGCCGGTAGCGGGTACCGTCCCGCCGGTGGACGAACCTGCTGTGCGGTGACGATCGAGGGGTTCGGCACCTGAGTCAGCCATCGGTGTCAGTTACCCGAATCGCGGGTAGGTGAAACCGCATCTCGGTGTGTCGCGGCAGCCGCGAGTACTACCCTTCGCGCCGCACCTGGCGCACGGGCCGCGTTTCGACGGCGTCGACGGTGAGAACCCGGCGGTGAATCCGCCACCGTGAGTCGAGGTGCTGATACTCGTCGTCGTAGCGCAGATGCCACACCACATTGCGGATTTGGTCGGCGTGCTCCACCCAGTGGTGGGCGATGCAGACGATGCGGCCGCGGGCCGTGCCTTGTCGTGGGCCGATGTCGTAGACCTCGCCGACGATCGCGTGCTGGGTTCGGATGGTGGCGGCTACGGCAGCCAGCGCGTCGCCAATGGCGGGGCTCCCGCGGTGCCGGCTGACTGGCTCCAAGGTGGCCGGGGGATCAGGTAGCACGAGCTCTGCGTCGTCAGCGAAAAGCTCTGCGGCCGAGTCGAACTGCCGATCATCGATACGCGCGGCATAGCGGTGCACCAGGTCGCTGAGCATAGCCCGGTCGGCGACGTCGAGCGTCACGTCGGCAGGGAAAGCCGTTGGGCACACGCTGACAGCTCGTCTTTGGCCTGCTCGAGATCCGTTATCGGAGGCATGGCCAGGATCAACCGGTCGGCGCCGAGGGCGGCCAGCCGCTCTGCTCGCTCGAGGTCGATTTTGGTGACGGAATGGCCCAACGACAATTCGATACCCGCCGGGTCCCGTCCGGCGCCGGCCGCCTCGTCGCGCATCAACGCCAGCAGGGCCGCCAACTCCGCGCCGGCCACACCCAGCGGCTGGAAGCCGTCGCCGAAGCGTCCGGCCCGTCGTGCCGCCGATTTGCTGTGCCCGCCGATGTGCACAGGAAGATGTTGACCAGCAACAGGTTTCGGACTGCAGATGGCATCGTCGAACTGAAAGAATTCACCGCGGTGGCTGACACCCGCCGGGCCGCTGCCCCAGAGCGCCCGCAGTACCTTCAACTGCTCGTCGGCGCGACGTCCTCGGCTCTCGAACACGGTGCCGCATGCCTCGATCTCCTCCCGCAGCCAGCCGACGCCGACGCACAGCCGTAACCTGCCCTGCGACAGCGCGTCCACCGTCGCCGCCCGTTTGGCCAGCACGACCGGGTGATGGTTGGGCAGCACCAGGACCCCGGTCGCCAATCTCAGCCGGTCGGTGTGGCCGGCCAAGAACGACAACAAATCCAACGGATCAGGGACGGGGCAGTCGGCTGCCAAATCCACCCGCCCAGAGGGGTCATAGGGGTACACGCTGTCGTAGCGGGTGGTCAGGACGGTGTGCTCAACGGCGACAACGGATTCGAACCCACACACCTCGAGATGCTGCGCGAACGCCGCCATCCACTGCGGGTCTGCGGTGGTTCCGGCGGCGGTCGGGGCGACCACGCCGAACTTCAAGGACTCCATGGCGAGGAAAAGCTAACAGGTCTCAGTCGGGCGCAACGCCGTCGATGCGCGCATGACCTCGGCCAGTGCGGCCGCGTGGGGATCGTTGAATAGCTCCTCGAGCAACACCGGCCGGCCGTCGGGCCCGCTGAGCGGCACCCGCCAGTTCGGATACTCGTCGGTGGTACCGGGCTGGTTCTGGGTCCGCCTGTCACCGACCGCATCGGTCAGCGCCAGGCCCAGCAGTCGCGACGGGGTTCGGCCGAGGTAGCGGTGCAGGGCACGCACCGTCTGCTCCACGTCAGCGTGCCTGGAGAGCAGGCCGACCCGACGCAACTCGGCGAGCCATGCCGCCCGTTCGGCCTCGGCAGCGGCGAACTCCTGCTCCGCCGGTCGCGTCAACAATCCCAGTGCATCCCGTAGGCGCACATGGTCGCCGGCCAGATAGCCGGCCGTCGGCGGCAGGTCATGCGTCGTCACCGACGACATGCAGTACTCCCGCCACCGCTCGGCCGGCAGGGGACCGCCCGCACCGTCGCGGTCAAGCTCGAACCACAGGATCGACGTGCCCAGCACACCCCGAGATCTCAGATAGTCACGAACCCACGGCTCGACTGTGCCGAGATCCTCGCCGACCACCAGCGCCCCCGCACGATGCGCCTCCAGGGCGACAATGCCGATCATCGCCTCGTGGTCGTAGCGCACATAAGTGCCCGCGGTGGGCGCCTGACCCTGCGGGATCCACCACAGCCGGAACAAGCCGATGATGTGGTCGATCCGGACGCCGCCGGCGTGCCGCAGCACGCTGCGGATCAAAGCCCGGAACGGCTGATACTCCAGCTCCTCGAGCCGATCCGGGCGCCACGGCGGCTGCGACCAGTCCTGGCCCCGCTGATTGAACTCATCGGGGGGCGCCCCGGCGGACACCCCGCTGGCCAGGGCGTCCTGCAACGCCCAGGCGTCGGCGCCGTCGGGGTGCACGCCGACGGCCAGGTCATGCATGATTCCCAGCGACATCCCGGCCGATACCGCCTGCGACTGCGCGGCGGCGAGTTGCTCGTCGAGTTGCCATTGCATCCAGCGGTGGAAGTCCACCGCCGTCTGGTGGGTGGCGACGAACCGGGCAACTCCGTCGGCACCGGGATGGCGCACCGATTCGGGCCACTGATGCCAGTCACCGCCGTATTTTTCGGCCAGCGCGCACCAGGTGGCGAAGTCGTCGAGCGCAGCACCTTCGCGTCTGCGGTACGCCGCGTAGGCCAACTCTCGACCCGCGGTGCGGGGAACCCGGTAGATCAGCTTGAGCGCGGCGCGCTTGGCCTTCCACGCGGCGTCCCGGTCGATCGAGTCCAGCTTGGCCGCGTGGTGCTGCAGTTCCTGACGCAGCCGCCGAACCTGGGCGCGTTTGCGCAGATCGGCGTACTCCGGGACAGCCTCGACGCGCAGGTAAAGGGGATTGACGAAGCGCCGCGACGTCGGCAGATACGGCGACGGCTCCATCGGCTTGGTCGGCGCGGCCGCGTGCAGGGGATTGACCAGCACATAGCCGGCTCCGTGTACCGACGCCGACCACACCGCCAGGTCCGTCAGGTCGGTGAGGTCGCCGACGCCCCAGGACTGGCAGGACCGGGCACTATATAACTGTGTGGTCAGCCCCCACGTTCGTCGGGCGCCCAGCCGCTCTGGCAACCCCAGCCAGTGCGGTGTCACGATCAGCGCAGCACTGGCCTCATCCGCCCCGGACCGCAGGTGCACCCGGTGATAGCCCGGCGGAAGGTCGTCGGGCAGCACGAAGCTGGCTTCGCCGATCAGCTGCCCGTCGAGGTCGAAGGGCGCTGTGAAGTTGTCGACCTGGCGAATTCCGGTTCGGACGGTCCCGTCCTCGAGCTGCAACCACACCTCGGCCGGCCGGCCGTGACCCACGTGAACCCAGAACGGCGACGACGCGCCGGCGCGCCCCACAACGGTCGGCGGCAGTGCGCGTGTCCAATATGCGCGGTCACGAACGGTCAGCGACGCGGCCCGCTCCGATTCGGTCGTCGCGGCGACGCCGCACGCGGCAAGGACGGCGACCAGCGTGCTTTCCGGGACATCGATCCGACGCCCCCGCCAGTCCTCGTAGTCGGTCGCGATCGCCAACCGGGCCGCGAGTTCGACCAACGACGGCGGCAACTGTGTCATATCTGGCATCATCCCCCTCTGTTGTGCCCAGGTGACACCCGAGCGACCCGAGTGTTCACCTCGACGTCGTATTTTCGGCGGGCGGAGTTTGCTCGGGGCCGTACCATTCGCAATGAAGACCTCCTCGCATCTACCCACTACCCAATGGCAGGTGACAGCACTGTGGCGCAAACCACAAACGGTGTGGACGTGCACGCGGCCCACGCTGGAACGTTCGCGTGGCGAGGTCGCGCGGGGTGCCCTACCGTTAGTCCTGTGAATCGTGGGACTACCCAACTGCCAGTCTTTGCGTCCGACTGGAGCGTGACCAACCATGGCCGGTGATCAGCAGCGGGGATCGGGCTACGGCCTCGGACTATCCACCAGGACCCAGGTAACCGGTTACCAATTCCTGGCCCGTCGTACCGCGATGGCGTTGACGCGCTGGCGGGTGCGGATGGAGATCGAGCCGGGCCGACGTCAGACGCTGGCCGTGGTGGCGTCGGTGTCGGCGGCCCTGGTGATCTGCCTGGGCGCCCTGCTGTGGTCCTTCATCAACCCGTCCGGGCAACTGAATGACACGCCGATCATCGCGGACCGCGATTCGGGTGCACTGTATGTCCGTGTCGGCGACAAGCTGTATCCCGCGCTGAACCTGGCCTCGGCCCGGCTGATCGCCGGGCGCGCGGACAACCCGCACAAGGTGCGCGGCAGCCAGATCGCCGAGCAACCGCACGGTCCGCTGGTCGGCATCCCCGGCGCACCGTCGGAGTTTTCCCCGACCACCCCGGCGACCTCGTCGTGGCTGGTATGCGACTCGGTGGCGCCCAAGGCGGGAGTGGGCGCACCCTCGCCGGTGACGGTCACTGCCATCGACGGCGCGCCCGACCTGTCGGGTCGCCGCCACGTGCTGAGCGGCCCGGAAGCGGTGGTGCTCAAGTACGAGAAGGACACCTACGTGATCCGGCAGAGCCGCCGGTCGAAGATCGACGCAACCAATCGCGCGGTGCTGCTACCGCTCGGATTGACGCCGGAAAACGTCAGCCAGGCGCATCCGATGAGCCGGGCCCTGTACGACGCGCTGCCGGTCGGCCCGGAACTGTCGGTGCCCAAGGTCCCAGGCGCCGGCCAGCCGGCGGCATTCGCCAACGCACCCGGGCCGATCGGAACCGTGCTGGTGACGCCGCAGATCAGCGGGCCCCAACAGTACTCAGTCGTGTTGGCCGACGGTGTCCAGACGGTCAACTCTGTGGTCGCGCAAATCCTGCAGAACGCCGGGACCCCAGCAGGCAGTTCACCCGTGGTGGTGGCGCCCGCATCGTTGGCGAAGATGCCGGTTGTCAACGGACTGGACCTGACGGCCTACCCCGACAGCCCGCTGAAACCGGTCGACCTGCGGGAAAACCCCGCGACGTGCTGGTGGTGGCAGAAGACCGCCGGGGAGGAGCGCGCTCGCATCCAGGTGATCTCCGGACCGACGATCCCGGTACCGAGCGGATCGACCGACAAGATCGTGTCGCTGGTCAAAGCGGACCCCTCTGGCCGCGAAGCCGATCACGTCTACTTTGGACCCGACTACGGCAACTGGGTCGTCGTCACAGGCAACGACCCAGCCTCGGCCACCGCCGAATCGATGTGGTGGCTCTCGAGCTCCGGGGTCCGTTTCGGCGTGGAAAACTCCAACGATTCCCGCAAAGCACTGGGCTTGACATCGGCGCCGAGTCCGGCGCCGTGGGTCGCATTGCGGCTGCTGGCACCGGGCCCCGCCCTCTCCCGCGCCGACGCAATGGTGCGTCATGACACCCTTCCGACCGATATGAACCCCGCAGAGTTAGTGGTGCCCAAGTGAAGCAAGGTTTCGCACGCCCAACGCCTGAGCGGGCACCGGCCGTCAGGCCGGAGAACATCGTCCTCCCGACACCGCTGAGTGTCCCGCCGCCCGAAGGTAAGCCCTGGTGGCTGATCGTGGTCGGCGTGCTGGTGGTCGGCCTGCTGGTCGGCATGGTCGGCATGACCGTCGCCAACGGCTCACGGATGTTCCTGGGCGCCGGCTCGATCTTCCCGATCTTCATGATCGGCGGCGTCGCCATGATGATGTTCGGTCGCGCCGGCGGCCAGCAGCAGATGAGTCGGCCGAAGCTGGACGCGATGCGCGCCCAGTTCATGCTGATGCTCGACATGCTGCGGGAGACCGCCAACGAGTCCGCCGACAGCATGGACGCCAACTACCGGTGGTTCCACCCGGAACCGACGACGCTGCCCGCCGCGGTGGGTTCGTCGCGGATGTGGGAACGCAAACCGGACGGCAAGGACCTGAACTTCGGGGTCGCCCGGATCGGCGTGGGTATGACTCGTCCCGAGGTGACCTGGGGCGAGCCGCAGAATATGCCGACCGACATCGAACTCGAGCCGGTCACCGGTAAGGCACTGCAGGAATTCGGTCGCTACCAGAGCGTCGTGTACAACCTGCCGAAGATGATCTCGCTGCTTGTCGAGCCGTGGTACGCCCTGGTGGGCAACCGGGAGCAGACCCTAGGTGCGATGCGCGCGCTCATCTGCCAGCTGGCCTTTTCGCATGGACCTGACCACCTTCAGATGATCGTGGTCACCTCCGACATGAGCAAGTGGGACTGGGTGAAGTGGCTGCCGCACTTCGGCGACCCCCGTCGCCGCGATGCTGCCGGCAACGCCCGGATGGTCTACGCCTCGGTGCGCGAATTTGCCACCGAGCAGGCTGAATTGTTCGCTGGGCGTGGGTCTTTCACGCCTCGGCACGCGAGCTCGTCGGCCGAGACGCCGACGCCGCACCACCTGATCATCGCCGATGTCGACGACCCGCAGTGGGAGTACGTCATCAGCGTCGACGGTGTCGACGGCGTGACGTTCTTCGACCTGACCGGTTCGGCCCTGTGGACCGGCAACCCGGAACGAGTGCTCAAGTTCACCAACGACGTCGGCGTGATCGAAGCGCTGCCTCGCGACCGCGACACCTGGATGGTGATCGACGACAACCGGTGGTTCTTCGCCCTCGCGGACAATGTCACCGAATCCGAGGCCGAGCAGTTCGCGCAGGGGGTGGCCCGCTGGCGGCTGGCCGAGGCCTACGAGGAGATCGGTCAGCGGGTTGCGCAAATAGGCGCCCGAGACATCCTGTCTTACTTCGGGATCGACGATCCATCCAAGATCGATTTCGAGGCGCTGTGGGGCAGTCGGCGCGATGCGCTGTCGAGCCGATCCCGATTGCGCATTCCGTTCGGGAATCGTTCTGACAACGGCGAACTGCTGTTCCTCGACATGAAGTCGCTCGACGAGGGCGGTGACGGTCCGCACGGCGTCATGTCGGGAACGACCGGTTCCGGTAAGTCGACTCTGGTGCGTACCGTTCTCGAGTCACTGATGCTGTCGCATCCGCCGGACGAGCTGCAGTTCGTGCTCGCCGACCTCAAGGGTGGGTCCGCGGTCAAGCCGTTCGCCCGCGTGCCGCACGTGTCGCGCATCATCACCGACCTCGAAGAGGACCAGGCGCTGATGGAGCGTTTTCTGGACTCGCTGTGGGGTGAGATCGCCCGTCGAAAGGCGGTCTGCGACAACGCTGGTGTCGACGACGCCAAGGAATACAACGAGATGCGCACGCGCATGCGCGCACGTGGCCAAGACATTCCGCCACTGCCGATGCTGGTGGTCGTCATCGACGAGTTCTACGAGTGGTTCCGCATCATGCCGACCGCCGTTGATGTGCTGGACTCCATCGGCCGACAAGGTCGCGCCTACTGGATCCACCTGATGATGGCTTCGCAGACGATCGAGAGTCGGGCCGAAAAGCTCATGGAGAACATGGGTTACCGGTTGGTGCTAAAGGCCCGTACCGCTGGTGCGGCACAGGCGGCCGGTGTTCCCAACGCCGTCAACCTGCCCGCCCAGGCAGGTCTGGGCTACTTCCGCAAGAGCCTCGATGAGATCATCCGCTTCCAGGCCGAATTCCTGTGGCGCGACTACCGCCGCGGCGTGTCGCTCGACGACGACGGGCCGGCGATGCTGACCCACGCCCTGGATTACATTCGGCCGCAGTTGTTCACCACCGGGTTCACGCCGATCGAGGTCGGTGTCACCGGGCCGGACGAGTTGGCGGCCCTGGCCAACGGCGACAACAGCAGCGGAAACGGCAGCGGCGACGCCTTTGCTGGTTTCGGCGCGGACGTGGCAGAAGAGGAAGAGGAAGAAGAAGCGATCCGGACGCCGAAGGTCGGTACCGTGATCATCGACCAGCTTCGACAGATCGACTTCGAGCCGTACCGGTTGTGGCAACCGCCGCTGAACCAGCCGGTGCCGGTCGAGGACCTGGTCAACCGATTCCTCGGGCACCCGTGGCAAGAGCAGTACGGCCAGGCCACCGACCTGGTGTTCCCGGTCGGGATCATCGACCGGCCGTTCAAGCACGACCAGCCGCCGTGGACAGTGGATACCTCGGGATCTGGTGCAAACGTGTTGATTCTGGGCGCCGGCGGATCGGGCAAGACCACCGCGCTGCAGACGCTGATCACCTCGGCTGCGCTGACCCACACGCCCGAGCAGGTGCAGTTCTATGTGCTGGCCTACAGCAGCACCGCGCTCACGACGGTGGCCGGGTTGCCACACGTCGGTGAGGTCGTCGGTCCGACCGACCCGTACGGCGTCCGCCGCACCGTGGCCGAGTTGCTGGCGTTGCTGCGCGAGCGCAAGCACACCTTCCTGGAGTACGACGTGTCGTCGATGGAGGTCTTCCGGCGACGCAAGTTCGGTGGGGAAGCGGGCCGGGTGCCCAACGACGGCTTCGGCGACGTCTTCCTGGTGATCGACAACTACCGGGCGCTCGCCGAAGAAAACGAAGTGCTGATCGAGCAGATCAACCTGATCATCAACCAGGGTCCGTCGTTCGGTATCCACGTGATGGCCACAGCCGACCGCGAGTCGGAGTTGCGGCCGCCGGTGCGTAGCGGTTTCGGATCCCGGATCGAGCTGCGGCTGGCTGCGGTCGAAGACGCCAAGCTGGTGCGCTCACGGTTCGCCAAGGATGTTCCGGTCAAGCCGGGTCGCGGCATGGTCGCGGTGAACTACGTGCGACTGGACAGCGACCCGCAGTCCGGCCTGCACACGCTGGTGGGCAGGCCTGCGCTCGGCAGCACTGCGGACAACGTGTTCTCCTCCGAGAGTGTGGCAGCAGCGGTCAGCCAGGTCGCGGTCGGCCACGCGCCTCCGGTGCGTCGGCTTCCGGCGAAATTTGGGTTGGAGCAGGTGCGGGCGCTGGCGCAGCAGGACCAGCGTAAGAACGTCGGAGTTGGTGGAATCGCTTGGGCCATCAACGAATTGGACCTGCAGCCGGTCTACCTCAACTTTGCCGAGAACGCGCATCTGATGGTGACGGGCCGGCGCGAATGCGGTCGTACGACGACGTTGGCGACGATCATGGCCGAGATCGGGCGGGTGTACGCGCCGGGCGCCAGTATCGCGCAGCCGACTTCACGTCCGTCGGCACAGGTGTGGCTGGTCGACCCGCGTCGTCAGCTGCTGACCACGCTGGGCACCGACTACGTCGAGAAGTTCGCTTACAACCTCGACGGCGTTTCCGCCATGATGGAGGAGTTGGGTCAGGTGCTGGCGCGTCGCGAGCCGCCGCCGGGCTTGTCGGCCGAAGAGTTGCTGTCCCGCTCGTGGTGGAGCGGGCCGGAGATCTTCCTGATCATCGACGACGTGCAGCAGCTTCCACCGGGCTTCGACTCACCGCTGCACAAGGCGGCACCGTGGGTCACCCGGGCAGCCGACGTCGGTCTGCACGTGATCGTCACCCGCACCTTCGGCGGTTGGTCGTCGGCGGGCAGCGACCCGATGCTGCGGGCGCTGGCTCAGGCCAACGCCCCGTTGATGGTGATGGACGCCGACCCCGACGAGGGCTTCATCCGGGGCAAGATGAAGGGTGGTCCGCTGCCCCGCGGTCGCGGCCTGCTGATGGCCGAGGATACCGGGGTGTTCGTGCAGGTCGCGGCGACCGAACTGCGCCGGTAACCCGCGGGCGGGTCGCTGACGACGCGACAGCGCTATCCACCGAGGGTAGGTCGTGGCATGCGGTAGCTGCGGTTTCTCATGCGGTATGCCGTCTTGTTCGGTCGGCCACCCCCGCCGTTCGGGATCTGGCCCACCGCTGGCAGGCCGGCCGAGGTTTTTGTCCGGTTTGCCCATGTGGGCAGAGCGCGAAAACCCGTCTCCGCCGGTTCGGCGGCCGGGCCGCCCGCCGGGGCGGCCGCGGTCCAACTCGGCGGCACGGATAAACCGCCGACCGGCACTGTACGACCCACGCTGGCCAGCACCCATTCGGACGGTTCGGCCGACGTCGCCGCTTGAGCCGCACCGGCAGCTGCCCCCGGCAACGTCGACGCCTGGGCACCGGTTCGGGGCAGCGCGGTGATGAAGGATCCAATGTAGAACGGCGTTTTCACGAATTGGGACGCGTAAAAGATGGGCCGGAGCAACGTGTTGAAGCCGGCGAGAAAGGTAATGGGCGATATCGCGGTCGCGGTCGTGGTCGTGGTCGTGGTCGCCGCGGAGGTCTGCGCCGCGGAAGAATTCGTGAGCCCACCCGAGGTGAGAGCCTGAAGCTGCTGCGGCACCGCCGACATCAGCTGCGACATGCTCATTTGGGAATGTCCGACGGCGGTGTCGACGGCTTGGCCGACCGCGACGCCCTGGCTGGCTTGCCCGGCGGGATTGGTGGTCTGCGGCGGCCGGCTGAACGGCGTGAGCGTGGCCGCGGCAGCTGCGGAGGCGGCGTAGCCGTACATCGCGGCGGCGTCCTGCGCCCACATCTCGGTGTAGAGGGCCTCGGTGGCCGCGATCGCCGGCGTGTTCTGCCCGAAGAAGTTGGTCGCGACCAGCGTCGCCAACAGGGCGCGGTTGGCCATCACCACCGCCGGGGGCACGGTTGCGGCGAACGCCGACTCGTAAGCGGCGGCCGCTGCCCTGGCCTGGCCGGCCGCCTGCGCGGACTGCCCCGCCGTCGTCGTCAGCCACGCGATATAGGGCGCAGCCGCTGCGGCCATGGCGGTCGATGCCTGACCCGACCAGCTGTCGCCTTGCAGCTCCAGGGTCGCCGCGGAATACCCGGCGCCGCACGTTTCCAGTTGGGCGGCCAGGCCATCCCAGGCGGCCGCGGCGGCCAGCAGCGAGCCCGCGCCCGGGCCGGTATACATTCGCGCCGAGTTGATCTCGGGCGGCAGCGCCCCGAAATCAACCATCGGCATGGGTTGTTTGGCAGCTGCGGCGCCCCGGTGAACGACAATCCTCCCGAGGGCGCCGGCACCCGGCCGGCCGAGGCGCCATCGTTATCCGCCCTGGGGTGGACGCGGCATCGTGAAGCGACGCGGCGGCACGCGTAACGAGTTGCTGACCGAAGAACGCGTGTTCGTAGCTGGGCCCATACCTACCATCGGACCAGCGCCCGCACTGGTCGAGCTGTCGGCCGAAGCCGGAACTGCGCCGAGATCGCTGTTCGACATCCACTCCGGCTCTTCGAAGGCGCTGGCGATCGGAGTGGCCGATGCCCAGGTCTGCGGGACCGACAATCCGCCGATCCGCTCCGTCCCTCCCACGTTGGCAAGCACCGGACCCCGAACACCCTGCGGCACCGCTTCTGACGTCTGGGCAGCCGGTGCAGCTCCGGAGTCTCCCTCGGCGATCTCCGGCAGGTCCTTTTCCTGGAGCGCACTACGGTCGGCGGCGAGCTTGAAGCTTCCGCCGCTGAAGAACGTGCGGGTGAACGCGGCGGCGGCAATTGCCGGGAAGGTGAACTGGTTGAGCGTGTAGAAGGCATCTACCAACGGAAACGGCGACGGTCCGAGGGCCGCCGCCGACGCCGCTGCCCCCGAGGTACCGCCGGTGGCGAGACTCTGCAGCTGTTGTGGCACTGCCGTCAGCAACTGTGACAGGGCCGACTGCGAATTCGACGAGGTGGAGCTGCCGACAGCTTGGGCCACCGCGGCGGCCTGTGCGGGTTGGGCATCGGCCGTGGTGGTCTGCGGTGGCTCGCTGAACGGACTCAGCGTGGCCGCCGCCGACGACGACGCGGCGTAGCCGTACATCGTCGCCGCGTCGTGTGCCCACATCTGGGCGTATGCCGCCTCGGCGGCCGCGATCTGGGCGGTGTTCTGCCCGAAGACATTTCCCGCGACCAGCGCCGCGTACTCGGCACGGTTGGCCGCGATTAGCGCCGGCGGCACCGTTGCCGCGTATGCGCTCTCGTAGGCGGCGCCCGCGGCGCGGGCTTGACCGGCAGTCTCCTCGGCCTGTGCCGCCGCCGTCGCCATCCACTCGATATACGGCAACGCTGCGTCGGCCATTGCGCTCGAGGCGCTACCTGTCCACGTCTCGTCCTGCAGCCCCGAGATCACTGCGCTGTAGCCACGAGCGACCGAGTCCAGCTGACTGGCTATCGCCTGCCACGCTGACGCGGCGGCGATGATCGGGCCCGACCCCGGACCCGCATACATCCGGGCCGAGTTGACCTCGGGCGGCAGTGCTCCGAAATCAAGCATCTCTGTCCCCTTTCCTCGCGCAGCCGCAGCCGCAGCCGAGGCGCCACCCGCGGCACTCTGCTGACCGCCCAACGCCGCGCAGCAGGCCGGGTTGCCCGAAGCGGGCTGCGGAGACCAGCTGAAGAAGTCAACAGCTACGTGCCGGCCACACCACTTTTCGAGCAAACCCGGGCCGGCATGCCCGGCACGTCAAGTGTATTGCGCGCTTAACCCTTGGGCCGGTAACCCCGAAGTAGTGCGGCGGATTTTGTCCTGGCGAACAGCAGATTGCTCTGCCCGGGCCGCGACATTTCACTCTCAGCAAACCGCTGGCAGCATTTGCCGGCCGAACGGTGATCCACCCACGACGAGGGAAAGGTTTCCGTTCGGTGAATCTCAGGTGGCCTTTCGCTCGGCGACCCGGGTGCAGGCGGTGAAAAATGTTCAGCCTCAGGCCCGCGAGCTGGCTGTTTGCCGAAAGATCCCAGTTTGTCGACGCAGCGCCGACGCGCATCCCGCAGTGCTGACCGACCACTGGCTCCGCGTGGCCAAGATGCGGCCAGCTAAGCGTGTCGGAGTAACTGGCAATTAGCTCCGAATATCTTGAGAGTTGCCGTCTCGACGAGGGCGTTTTGTCGCTGTCACCGACGGCCCGCGCCTGATCGGCTCGGAGCTGACCCGGTCAGCCCCAGCGCAACGGTAGTGACTTGAGCGCGAAAGACGTCGACGGGAATGCGATCTCGGGGATGTAGCCGGATGGAGGTTCGAAGTCGGGGATCTGCTTGAGCCAATCGTCGTGACTGGCGTGGTGCGACGCCACGGTCACATCGCGATCCTCGACGCGGCGATCGCCGCGATCCCGGCGCGCTAGGGGTCGCACCCGTCTCCATCAACACCGCCTGGTCAAACGATCCCGCTGCCTGATCCTGCAGATCCCGCAAACCTGTTCCTGGTCAAAGGAAGTCGCCGCGGCAACCCCGGTCCGTGGGACCCGGTGTCACCGCACGACGCGCGCCGCCAACACCTACGGGAAAGCCGCAAATGAAGATCAATTGGGATCTCAGTAGCCGTGAGGGAGGACCCGGGCGAGCGTGAAATTCTGAGGTTCGTGTCAATCGCGCCGTGACCAAATTCTCTTCATAGCGGCGACTGACGCGTACTGCCCCTGCGACCGAGGCAAAATAGCGTCCGCTTCGCTCGACCAAGACCCTGGGCGTCCCGTCCGGGGATGCGTGAACTCCCATGTAGAGCAAGGGAAGTGAAGCAAGCTACAGCATTGACGGTTCGTGCCATTGGAAACACCGGCTGCCCAAGCAACTTCGAGCCCCAGTACAGTAGCGCCGTGGTACTCGGGTTCTGGGATCTGGCGGTGCCGATCGTCGGCGCTCCGCTGGCCGGTGGCCCCGGGACTCCGGCGCTGGCAGCGGCGGTGACCAATGCGGGGGGCATGGGTTTTGTCGCCGGCGGCTACCTGAGCCCGGGACAGCTCGCCGAGGATATCGCGGCGGCGCGTGCCAACGCCACCGGTCCGATCGGGGTAAACCTCTTCGTGCCCCAGCCCAGCGTCGCCGACTACGTGGAACTGGACCAATACGCCGGGGAACTTGCTCAGCTGGCCGCGCACTACGACGTCGAGGTGGGCCAACCCGACTACGGCGACGACGACGGCTGGCAAGCCAAGCTCGAGGTGGTCGCTGATACGCGGCCCGAAGTGGTGTCGTTCACCTTCGGCGTCCCGTCACCGGATGTGTTGCGCAGGTTCGGCGCATTGGGAATATTGCTGTTCGTCACGGTGACGTCGACCTACGAGGCCAGCGTAGCGGTCGGCGCGGGCGTCGACGGCCTGATAGTGCAGGGCCCGGATGCCGGCGGGCACCGGGCCACGTTCGCCCCGGACATGGGGCCGGGAACCGAGTCGCTGGGGGAATTGCTGGACCGGATCGGAGCCCTGCACCGGATTCCGCTGATCGCCGCGGGCGGTCTGGGCACCGCCGAGGATATCGCCGGGGCGTTGCGCAGGGGAGCGGTAGCCGCTCAAGTCGGCACAGCCCTGCTGCTGGCCGACGAAGCCGCCACCAACACCGCCCACCGGGCCGCCCTGCAGGGCGGCGAATTCGGCAGAACTGTTGTCACGACGGCGTTCTCGGGCAGGTATGCGCGCGGCCTTGAAAACGACTTCACCCGCATCTTCAGCGATATTGCGCCGCTGGGCTATCCCGAGATCAACCACATGACCTCGCCGATCCGCAAGGCAGCTGTCGCCGTGGATGACCCGCACGGCACGAACCTGTGGGCTGGAACGGCGTTCGCCGCCGCCCGCGCCGGCACGGCAGCCAGCATCGTGGCCGCACTCTCACCCGGGTGACCGGCAGCCCAGCACGGCGCCCGGACCGGTGAACGGCCGGGCTACTAGCCACCGGCGAATGACTCGGGTACTCGCATTTCCGGCCGGCTACAGAAGCTCCGGCCAACTAACGGACGGCAACTAGCAACTCAGGATTCACGCAGGTTCACGTACCCAAATTCACAGCTTTCCCTTGTCGTTCAGGTGCAGTTCAGGTCGTTGTCGCTGCCGAGACAACCCGTGAACCCAGGATCATGACCGGCATCGCGGCAGATTGTCGGGTGCGGCCGGCTGTGTAGGAAGGGTTTGCGAATGTTCGATTTCAGCGCGTCGCCTCCAGAGGTCACCTCGGCCAAGATGTACTCGGGTCCGGGCTCGGCTTCGATGACGTCGGCCGCGGCGGCCTGGAATGCCGTTGCGGCGGAGTTGAATTCGTTCGCGCAGGGCTACTCGTCGGTGATTTCGCAGTTGGAGGGCCAGCAGTGGTCGGGCCCGGCCGCGACCGCGATGGCCGCAGCGGCTGCACCGTACGTGCAGTGGGCGTCGACGGCAGCGGTGCAGGCTGAGCAGACGGCCAGCCAAGCGCAGGCGACCGCGGCCGCCTTCGAGGCAGCACACGGGATGGTTGTGCCGCCGCCGCTGATTTCCGCCAACCGCGCTCAGTTGATGCAGCTGATTCAGACCAACCTTCTGGGTCAAAACACCCCGCAGATCGCGGCTACCGAGGCTCAGTACGAACAGATGTGGGCCCAGGACTCCCAAGCGATGTACGGCTACGCCACCTCGGCGTCGACGGCGACAAAGCTCACGCCGTTCTCGGCGCCGCCGCAGACCGCCAACCCCGCCGGGCAAGCGAACCAGGCCGCCACCACGGCCGCCCAGGCCGCCGGGGCGAGCGCATCGCATCTCAACACCCTGTCGCAACTGATGTCGTCGGTGCCGCAACAACTCTCGTCGGCAGCGAGTCCGGCCGCAGCCGCGTCGACATCGGGCACGTCATCAATATTCGGAATTCCGATATCGAGCGCACTGCTGTCGAACATCGGAACACTCAACACGCTGTCCGGTCCGGTGAACACGGTGGCGGCGCTTGCTCGTACCTTCGGAAACCTCGGCACCTACGGTGTTGCCAGCTTCCGCGTCCTCAACGACTTGGCGCTGTATTCGCCGCTGCTGGGGTTGACCCAAGTGGCGCCGGGCGTCGCGTTCGGGACGGGCGCCGGGCTGGCCGGGGCGACTACGGCCGGCTCTAATGCCGTGCTCGCCAGCGCGGGCGCGGCCGCCCCGCTCGGGCCGCTGTCGGTGCCTCCGTCGTGGGCGAGCGCAACTCCGTTCGCGACCGCCGCGAGCGAACAACCGCTGTGGGTGTCAGAAGCCGAAGCGTTCCACGAGGCCGATGCCGAAGCCGGCGCAGCGCCGGCCGCGGGTTTTGGACCTATGGCGGGGGTGGCCGGCGCGGCTGCGGCCGGCATGCTTGCCCGACCCGTCGTCAGCAACATGCTGCGTGTCGCGCCCCGTCGTTTCAAGATGCCCCGTCCCACTTCCGGAGGCTAGCCGCCGGCGGGTCTGCCGCACCGTCCTTCCATGTGTTGTCCCGAAACTAAGGAACATCGATGCTGGATTTTGCCGCTTTGCCGCCCGAGGTCAATTCGGGCAGAATTTATGCCGGACCGGGGTCGGGGCCGTTGATGGCGGCAGCGACAGCCTGGGATGCGCTGGCCGCACAACTCGACTTGTTCGTGGCCGGCTACTCCTCGGAGTTGACGAACCTGCAAGGGCACTCCTGGTCGGGCCCCGCCTCGACCGCAATGGCCGCCGCGGCCGCCCCGTACATGGCGTGGGCCAGCGCGTCCGCCGCACAAGCCGAGCAGACCGCTACCCAAGCCCGCGCCGCTGCCGCAGCCTACGAGGCGGCATTCGCCGCGACGGTGCCCCCGCCGGTGATCGCGGCCAACCGGGCGTTGCTGATGGCGTTGGTCGCCACCAACTTCTTCGGCCAGAACTTCCCCGCGATCGCGGCCACCGAGGCTCACTACGCGGAGATGTGGGCCCAAGACGCCGGTGCGATGTACGGCTACGCCGGCTCGTCGCTGCCTGCCGCCGCCATGCTGATCCCGTTCACCGAGCCGCCGCAGACCACCAGCCCCACTGGGCAATCAACGCAGAACGCCGCGGCAGGCAACGCCGCCAGTCAAACGACGCAGACGGCGTTAGGACACGCCCTGACGTCAGCGCCGCACACCCAAACCTTCTCGACCGCGCCACATTCCGCGGCATCCACGGCCACCTCCCAAGCCTCGTCCACCACCACCTCCGGAGCCGCCTCGGGATCCACCTCGGGATCATCGAGCTACACCTACATTAATAGTTGGTCAAGCTTTCAGTCCGTTTACAACGCCTACTACAAAGCGATCCCGCAACCTGCGTACAACATCTTCGGCGTCACCACGGGCGATGGCACGGCTCTTTCCGGTGGGTTAGGACTGTTCGGATCCCACCTCAGCAACAATGCAACTCCGCCGTTGCTGTTCGGCACGAGCGTCGCACCACCGTTTTTTTCGCCGGATATAGGCGGAAGTACCGGGCCGACACTCACCAGCTGGGGCAGCGGCTCATCGGTGGGGAAGCTGTCGGTCCCCCCGAACTGGACGACGTTAGCCGACGCCGGCCGCGCTGCCCAGTCGCCGGCGCCGCTGTCTGGGGGGGCAAGCGCACGAGCGGTCACACTGGCTAGTGCAACAACACCCGCGACGAACCAGATGCCGCCGCCCATCATGGGACCGATGAACGGCGCGGCGCAGCAGCAGGGCGGCAGCTCCGTTTTCCGCATGCAGGACCGTCGTTGGCGGATGCCCCGCCCCGCAATCGGTGGATAGCACCAGTCGCGATGGTTACGACCACTAGCACGTCTCGCCGGTGAGGAAAGGGAACGCGAATGTTTGACTACGCGGTAGTGCCGCCGGAGATCACCTCGGCACTGGTGTACACCGGCCCGGGATCGCAGTCGTTGGTAGCGGCCGCATCAGCGTGGGACGCGCTTGCCGCCCAGCTGGATTCCTACGCGCGCGGCTACTCGTCGGTGATCGCAGGCCTGCAAGGTGAGGGCTGGGCGGGTCCGGCCTCGGCCGCGATGGCTGCCGCGGCCGCACCCTATGCAGCGTGGGCGACGACCACCGGCGCACACGCCGAGCACGCGGCCAGCCAAGCCCGGGCGGCGGCAGCCGCCTATGAGACGGCACACGCCGCAGTGGTGCCGCCGCCAGTGGTGACTGCCAACCGCATTCAGCTACAGCACCTGATACAAACCAACCTGTTGGGTCAGAACGCACCCACGATCGCGGCCACCGAAGCCAATTACGCCCAGATGTGGGCCCAAGACACCGCTGCGATGCACGGCTACACGGCGTCGGCGGCGTCGGCCGTTCAGGTGACGCCCTTCACCGCACCGCCGCAAACCACCAACCCGGCCGGACAATCCGCTCAAGCCGCTGCGGTGGCCGCGTCGACGAGCGGCTCCTCCTCAGCGACACAAACCGCGCTCGCACAATTCATCGAGGACTTGTCACTACTGTTCTCCGGAGGAGGACCAAATCCGGGCCTGCCGAACCTCGCTGACGGCATTCCGATACCGAATTCGCTGCTTACCGACTACGGAGCTATGGGTAATATTTTCAACGGCTTCGACACTCTCACCACGTTGCAAATCCGAAATGTTTCTACTAACTTCGAATTCGGCGTCGTCATGACGAAACTCTTCACCGACGGCCTTCTCTTTCAAGGGGGTGCCGGGCTGGCCGGCACGACATCGCCGGGCGCGGTGGCGACGCCCACGACGCTCGCCGATTCGAGAGTGGCGGCCGGTGCCAGCCGGACGGTGCTGGCCAGCGTGGGCACGGCGGCCACGGTAGGGCCGCTGTCCGCGCCCGCCGCATGGGCCGGTTCCACCCCGGTCGCCAGCGCCAACGTGCAGTGGCTGTCGTCGGGGACGACGTGGGACGCAGCTCCGAAGATGCACGCAGCCGGCACCGGGCAGGTGGGGGCGATGGCGCCGATGGCCGGCGTCGCTGCCGCGGCGGCTGCCCGCAAAATCAAGCCACCCAGCATCAGCACCATCCTGCAAGTCACACCGCCGCGCTTCAAAATGCCCCGCCCATCCTCAGGCGGCTAGGAGCTCTGGTCAGTAACACTTTTTGCGGGTCCAATGGGGCTGCGGAACATGGTGGCTTTCAGCGTCACTGAGGGCGGCACGCATCGACGTGTTGCCGTCTGGGACTCCCGCTAGGCGCCGCGGAGTCACACGGAACGCCCGCCTGCAGGAAAGTGGTTGGACCTGACACGCCGCAGCGGTAGTCACGGATAGCAGCTGCGCCCAGTTGTCACAGCGCTCGACATGCTCCACCCGCACTCCCGCAGCATCAGTCGGCGGTCACGTCACATACGGCCCCTGAATTCCCAACCGTGAAACTTCGAAAGGCCGGGCGCATCCCTTAGAGAGACGAGAGACGCACCCTACGAGGGCGAGATCATCACGACCCCGTGTAAGGTCACGAGCCCGAGAAGCAGGATCACACCAGGTCGCTTCGTGGACAGGTCACCAGCTATCGTCAACGCCGCGCTCATTGTTGTGCACCGTGTCGATGCAGTACAACTCCCGCGCGATCGCCACAAATTGACCGGCCTGAATGATCGTCACGTTGGGGTAGGTGTTTTTCACCCCGGATACGCCTTCCCAAATGCTGTGGCCCTGGCGGATGTAGTCGCAGGCGTCCTTCGCGACGAGAATCGCGTTCGCATCGCTGGGGCGCTCAACGCCTATGTGATCAAGCGCCTGAATAAAAGTAGCGTCCGTCGAGTTGGTGACGCCTGGATCCGGGCTAGGACCAGTTGGGTCGGCGTGTGCTGGCGCGGCCGTAACCACCACAGCTGCCGCGCCGACGGAAGTGATGAGCACCTTCGCGGCGCGCATCGTCCTCGTGGCTGTTACGAACCCGCGCCGCGGCATAGCGTAAGGCGTTTTCACCGGATGCCGTTGCTCTGTTGTCATCTTTGATCTCTCCATCTGCTCGCGAGGTCGATGCCTCGAGAGGACCGCAATCGGTAAGCGCCGGTGCGACGGGCCGGCAGCACAACCAGACTTTAGGTGCTGCTTCGGGACTGGCAGAAGCTCAATCCCCAACATTTTCAACAGTTTTTCACTTGTTCACCTGCGATAGTGTGATTCACTCGGGGTTCATCTGACATTCGTGATTTCGCCATGTGATCGTGGGCCGTCCGGCCGCGACGTTCCTGGTGAGCGTGTCCCGATTGGTGCGTCGGCCTCAGCTGGTCAGCTCCTGTCGTCGGGCCCGGAGGTCACCCAGACCGGCGGACCCAGCACGCGTCTCACGGTGAGAGTTGGACTGTGCCGCCAGGAGGCACACTCGGAGGCTCTTGCTGTGGCGCTGGCGACTGCTCCTGCTGACGTGCCGGAGAAGAACCCTCTCGTCCTGTCTGGGACGGCGATTTGTGTTGCGCAGGCGGTGCCGCGACCGGCGGCACTACTGGCGCGGGTGGCGATAGCGGCTCCACCCTCGGCCCTGCTAGTGGGGGAATCTGCGGCGGGGCCGGCGGGACGATCTGACCCGACGGCACACCCACAAAGGCGGCGAGCGCCATACCGTGCTTGTCGCTGCGACCCGCCGCGAAGACACCATCGGCGATGAGGTGCGAACGAGGAGTTTTCGAGTCGAGGGAGTCCCCCGGACACGCAACAGCCCCGCGCATCGCCTGGTGATATCCCGACTCGGAACAGGTCGGCGCGGGCCCGCCGGAAAGCACAGTCACGCGCGGCTGCATCGGCCTCACCACGCTCCCAGTAGACACCACCCACGCTGTCACCGCCGCGCACACGGCGAGCGTTGGCAACCAGTTCAAAGCCACAGTCGTCGACTCGGCCCTAAGAATGTGCAACCGAAGTTCCATCGGATCTCCTCAACGCTTCGGCGAGTCACAACACCCACATCTACCAGGCGTACTATACCTTCTATTCATGTTGCGTACATGTTGCGTTAACCGCGCGTTGGCCTCTTTGTCGGTTTGCGCAAATCTGTCCCCATGACGTCAGAGAACGGAGAACCTGCCATGTCCACCACTGTCAGCAGCCGGGCCGCGGGCCTGGCTATCGCCGCCATGTTGGCCTCCGCCACCGCAATCTGGTCCGGCGGTGCAGCGACGGCCGACCCAAACCCGGATGCGCAGTTCCTGGCCCTCCTCGATCAAAAGGACATCTCCGCCGCCACGAACGCGCCCGGCCTCATTGCCTTAGGCCATCGGATTTGCGGTCAACTCGATGCCGGCACCCCGGCTGACTCCGTAGTGGAACAGATGAGGGACAGATCGTTCAGGGCGTACCCGGCTGACCGCTCGTTACCCCAAGACCGCTTCACGCGCACCATCGCCAAATTCATCACTGCGTCAGTGGATGCTTACTGCCCCAACGACCAGGCTAAGATCGCTGCCATCGCATCCTGAACGGCCGCACAGGTGTGTCTGGCCTAGGAGAGCACTGAATAACCCGTCCACTGGTCGGCATGTCTGACGGCTGCGCACTGTGTGGCGTGTGATGATGTTGTGATGCAAGGGATTACGCGGTCAGAGCGGGAGTTGCTGGACGCAGAATCG
>Ga0209012_1000119_pt1 | contig 131321 bp, 118 predicted proteins | sample RS3BMetagenome_FD_184735 | JGI IMG/M metagenome (GOLD analysis project Ga0209012, IMG submission 184735) | Ferric oxide microbial mat and aquatic microbial communities from Rainbow Spring, Yellowstone National Park, USA - RS3B (SPAdes) (version 3) ... | reverse complement strand
CGTAAACTTCGTTGGGACGCGTTGCGCAGAGTTCGGGCTTCACGTGGGCCGGGCGCGAGGCTTGATCGCGACGCTCGCCGACTTCGCCGACGCTATGCAAGACGCGGTACATCGTCGAAATCGAGCCATAATAACGCCCTTCATCGAGCAGCGTTGCATAGATGGACGGAACGCTGCGGTCGATGAACCGCATCTCGTGCACTGCATTGAGGAGCGCTTGGCGCTGCTCAGCGCTGAGTGCACGCATGGATGTACGGCGCGCTTGAGGTGTGGGGAGATCGTCGGTGCCCGGTGCATCGAGCTGCGACGGCACCGTAGCGACGGCCCCATCGGACAGCATGAGTTGCGATGATACGGCGTCGGGCACGGGACGCTGCAGCGCCTGCCGCCGCTGAAAACTCGCACGCGGGAATTGCAGGCGAGTGCATGCACCGCGCTCGCCGAGCACCGGGCTCATTTCGGCGATGACTTCTGCCACGGCGGCAGATCCAGATCGTCCGCACTCTCGCCGGCAACAGCGCGCAAGAGTGCGTAGGCTTTTCCCTGGATGTCGATCACCCGCTGGGCCTTGGCAAGCCGCTGCTCCAGCACGGCGTTGCGCCGTTGGAGCGTGGTCATCTCTACCGCCTGCGGATCGGGTTTGCGACCGCGTTGCTCGGCAAGCGGCCTGCCCGCCGCACGTTGTTTTCGCCAATTCGAGAGCAGCGACGAATAGACGCGCTCCCGACGGCAGAGCGCGGCCTTTTCAATGGCCGAACCGGCATCGTAGGCATCGAGGATTCGCGCCTTCTCGCTAGCGGTGAAGCGGCGGCGCGGTACCTGCGCAGGCACCTCGGGATCGGGGACGGAGGGATCGGGGACCGACGAATCGCTCTGCATGCGTGAGACCTTTCCTGCCTTCAGTAATTAAATCCGGGCAAATGGCCTCACGAAGTATAGACACAGAGGGCAGTTGCGAGCGTGAGTACGACCGCGCTAATGGTTGGCCAGAGTACGGAGCCAGCGGGACTGGGCGCCGACGAGCGCAGCACCAGGACAACACACGCAGCAATCGCAGCGAAACACAGTAACCACAACTGCTGGTCGATAAACCGCTCGAGATCGCCGCCCATGTGGATGTGCGGGCCTTTTTCACCGGCCGATGTTTTTCTGCGGTAGGCGCTCTCGCTACGGCTTGCAAGAAGCCAAAAGTCTTGCAGATTCCTTTCAGGGTTTTCGCGGAACGCGGGGAGTTCGTATGCAAAGAAGAGATACGAGCTCTGACGCAATGCCTGTAAAAACCAATGCTGCCCAAGCGTCGTCGTAAAAACCAACAGGCCGCACGCGGTGAAGAGCAGCGCTGCGATTCCGAGCGGTGATTTCACATCGAGCATCGCCGAAACGATGATCAGCATTGCCCCGACCTCACCGATGGCGATGGTTCGGACGGCCCCGAAAAGCTGCAACGTCTCTTCGCGCAGCGAGCTGTAGACGCAATCCTTCATCAAGCATATCCTCTTCGCGAGCGAGCGCTGCCGCCGCGGGCACCGCCGAGACGCTCGAGCATCCTACGGGAGGGGCGGCAGCGTTTCCTCGCTTGGCAAGCCCCCGAGCGGTTCCGGCCGCCGCCTGCCGACGCCATGCCCGGCAAGAAGATGGCCCCGGGCGGCGAAGCACCCGCAGACGCCGTTCGCGCGGCGTTTCTGATGTTTACAGTTCGCAAGGAGAACGCTGGTGGGACAACGTCTAATCGTGGGGATCTTCCCCGAATCGGACCCGAAAAAGATCGAGGCGGCGCTGACCGGGCAGACCGGCATCGATATGGGCCGGCTCCGCGTGGTGACGCGCGACGCGCAGAGCGCCGCGCACGATGAATCGACGATCTCGTTCGTGCACGTGCGCGAAGCCCAAAACTCCAACGATTTCTCCGACGACATGACCCACGGCCAGGGGATGATGACCGACTCGGGCGGGACCAGCGTGCCCGGGACCAGCAGCCGCGGCCCATCGCTCGGATCGCTCTCGCACCGCGGCACCGGCGTCAACTACCTCGCGGGCGTCAAGATCCCGAGCGACCAGATCGACAACTTCAACGACGCGATCGGCGCCGGCCGGGTGGTGGTGCTCTACGATGCGAGCGACGAAGCGGCAGCGGATGCGGTCTCCACGTTCTGCTCCGCCGGGCTCCGGAACGTCAAGGCGTTCTAAGGTCGGAGGCCGCTAGGGAATGACGAGATTTTCTAGCGGCAGAGCTTCGACATCATCGTTATGAGCGATAAAAAGCGTTTTGCCGACAATTATCGGAGGCGACACCGAAAACGGCTGTTTTGTTATCGCGAGGTTGTTCAGTAGTCCAGTTCTCGCGTTGACTGCATACAGAATGCCCTCGGTGTCGCCAAAAATGAGAATACCGTTATTCGTCAGCACGGGGCTCATTTTTACCGGACCCGCAGTTCTGAAACGCCATCGAATCCTTCCATCTTTCAGATGGAATGCGATGACCTCGTCCGTGGTGGGGACGGGTTGATATAAGATGCCATCGGAGATCATACTGGCAATTGCTCGTTCGTTTGACTCAAAATTCGTATAAAAGCCGGGACGACCAACCCATCTCCAAAGCAGTTTTCCATTCGCGACACTGTACGCTTCGACGTCGTTTTCCCCAGCCGAGCCAACGAAGTGGGCCGCACCATACGGCGTGTCGATCGATCCCTCAGTTGCGATTATACCAGATGCCATTGCGGCGCTGCTGTCGGAGTTGCCGTAGGGCGCCATCCAAAGAGTACGGCCGCTTCTCGCGTCCACCGCGAGTAAATGCGAGGGGTGCGCATATTGTGGTGCGGTCGCACCGCTCACAGTGATAAAGGCCGTCGTTCCTTGGCGTGAGGTGCCCGACATCGTGGTGATCCCGGGGATCGGGATGGACCAGATGCGTTTTCCCGTCTTAACGTCGATCCCATACGCGTGCCGATCCCCGTTCCCAAAGACAAGCGTATGTCCAACCAGCGCTGGCGTCGGCATATCCTCTCCGATTGTATGGAAGCGCCACACAGTGCGTCCGGTACGTTCGTCGAACGCAACGACCTCATCACCTTTTGGGCGTCCCCAGATGGGCTCTTGTGATTGGGGAGTGCTCGGGAGCACGGCGTTCGTTCCGGTGCCCACAATTACAAGTCCATCGGCGACGATCGGTGTAGACATCACGATGTTCGGGAGTGAGGCCTTCCAACGGAGCCGGCCGGTTTCAACGTTCAATGCGAACAGTTTCTTACTGAAACTGTCCACGAAGATCGTGTCGCCTACTACGGCGAGGCCCCCATTGATGCGCCCACCGGTCTTAAATGTCCAAGTCGTCGAAAGCGTGCCCGGGAAAACTGGATTATTCGTGTCCGTCCCCTGATATAACGTCCAGGAGGTTGGGGTGTTAAAGGGTAGGTGGCGCGCCTCATTCACAGGTTGCGAGGCGCATGCACAAAGGTAGGCAACCCCTATCCATGCGACAGCGAAGACCCCCCATGTCCGTATCGTCACGTTCCTCTCTTACCGAGTAAATTGCCGCCGTCCTTCTGGACGAAATTAAATAACGATTAGGCGGCTCACGAGGAGAGCGGATGATCCGCAGGTAGTGGGCCGCAACGTTTGCAGAAGGAGGAGTCAACCTTTTGGCCGCATGGGCAGATCCACGCCACGTGTTTAGCAGGGGCGCCGATGACGAGTGAGTAGGGCGCGACATCCCGGGAAACGACCGACCCCGCTGCCACCATCGACCACTTGCCAATGCGCACGTTTGGCAAAATCGTGCTGTTGGCACCTACAGCCACGCCGTCTTCCACGACGGTAGTACCAACCTCCCAATCACCATCTCGCAGAGGCGCAAAGTCGGCCCCCGTCGCGCGCGGCCGCACGTCGTTGGTGAACACGACATGAGGGCCAACAAAAACGCCTCGCCCAATACTCACGCCATGGTATATACACGCGTAGTTTTGAAACTTACAGTCGTCGCCGATGGCAACGTCGAAGTCGATAAAGACGCCTTTGCCGACGATACAGCGCTTCCCAATCGTCGCACGCGTGCGGACCTGGGCCTGATGCCATATGCGCGTATCATCGCCGATTGCTACCTCGTTTTCGACCTCGGCGGTTTGGTGTATACGAGCCGTTGACGAAATCATTTTTTACTCAAGACTCCCTTGATCGATGCGGCGCGTGGCCTCCTCCGCCAGCGCTAGCGAGGTAAGGGCTATGCGGGGGTTCGGAAGGGGCCCGCCATTCATAGCGGCGAGAAAAACCGAGAGTTCTTTGTGTAAGGGTTCTTCTCGTACGATGGGAACGTCTTTCCAATTTCCCTTCTTATAGCTTTCGACGGTCCCCTCAAACGTCGAGGCGATCGATATATCCTGGTGCGTTGCTAGCCGAGCCTCTTGCGTGATGTAATCAACGTGACACGTACCGTGTTCGCCGAAGACATACAATTCTCGCATTTTAACCGGCGTCAGCCAGTTCGTTTCGATGTGAACGGCAATCCCTCCGGCATCGATCGCAAGCGAGGCATAATCGACTCGATCCTCCAAACGCCCTCTCCCGCCTAATGCGGATTTTAGCAGTAAGGGTCTGTCGAGCACGAAGGCCGCAGCATCGATGTCGTGAACGCCGATATCGACCAGCACGTTAGCATCTTTGATGCGCGCGGGCATCATGCCGACTCTGCGCGCCGTCAGCGAATAAATTCGCCCTAAATGGGCCTCGTCGATCAGTCGCTTTAGTGCAATTACGGCAGGATTATAACGTTCGACGTAACCGACCATCAGTGGAACGTCGGCGCGCAATGCCGCCTCGATGACCGCTTCACCGTCTGCCACGGTCGACGCAATCGGCTTTTCGACGAGGACGGCTTTCCCCGCAGCGATGCATTGCAACGCGAAGTCTCGATGCAACGCCGTTGGGATCGCGACGACGACTCCGTCGAGGCCTAACGATAGCGCCTCATCGAGCGTGGGAACGGCCGTCAATCCGGCCGTAACGGCTTCATCGGCAGATGCGGGGTGCGCCTCAATAACGATGACTCGAACGCCTTCGAAAGATGCGAGATTCCGTGCGTGATGGCGACCAATCGCGCCATATCCGGCGACGGCGACGACTTTGGGGTCAGGCACCGAGGGCCTCACGGATCGCCTCGGCGACCGTTTCGACATCTTCGTCGGATAACAGCGGATGGATGGGAAGCGCTAGAATTTGTCTCGCCGCTCGCTCGGCATTCGGGAAATCCCCCTTCGAATAGCCCAAATCCGAAAATAGCGGATTTTCGTGCAGGGGGGTTGGGTAATAAATGCCGGTGCCAATTCCTCGCTCGTTTAACGTGGCGCGTACGCCGTCGCGCCCTCGGCCGTTATTCGTTTTTGTGTTATCCACCAGAACCGAGTACTGGTGATAGGCATGCTCGACACCTTCGGGAACGAATGGCGTCGTGAGCCCGGGAATCGCGGCGAGCAGCTCGTCGTACCGACGCGCATTTTGTTGACGCCGAGCCGTAATCGCAACGAGGCGATCGAGTTGACCGAGGCCGATGGCCGCCGCCACATCCGTCATGCGGTAATTGTAACCAAGCGAAAGGTATTCGTAGCGTTCGCCCTGCCCGTGCTGGCGAAAACGACGCGCCTTCTTGGCGATCTCGTCGCTGCTTGTTACAAGCATTCCGCCCTCGCCCGTCATGAGGTTTTTCGTCGCATAAAGAGAGAACGCGCCAACGTCTCCCAGCGAGCCGGCCGGTACGCCGTTTCGCCGTGCACCGATCGCTTGGCAGGCGTCCTCGACGATAGCGATATTTCGCTCGCGCAGCGCCGTAGCGCCGGCCGGGTCGACCGGAAGCCCGAACAGATCGACCGCAATGACGGCCTTCGTCCGCGCTGTAAGGCCGTCGGCGAGGGCGTCGAAATCGGCATTGAACGTTCGCGGATCGATGTCGACGAATCGCGGCGTCGCCCGCTGCATCAGAATAGGCGTCGCGGTAGCTGCGAACGTGAACGGGGTCGTTACTACTTCGTCGCCCGGCCCCACGCCGCAGGCTTCGAGCGCGCAATGAATAGCTGCGGTGCCGGAATTGACGGCTACGGAATATCGTGCATCGCAAGCAGCGGCGAAGCGCTCCTCAAAGCGCGCAACGTATGGGCCTTGCGCGAGCTGGCCGGAACGGAGGACTGCGAGGACCGATTCAATTTCGGCTTCGGAAATATGCGTTTTTACAAGGGGAATTTTTATAGTCGTCGACATGGTTCCGCCAAGGTTGGAGTCTCTCGGTGTCTACTCCCGCTCGTTCGCGGTAAATTTCAAACCTGTTACGACAAACATCGGAGTCAAAGGCTGATTCGGCGGTCCAACAGTTCCACAATTGTTGCGGCGACGAGCGCGTCGTACCCGATCGACAGCGTTGACTGAGCGGCGGGGATCCAGCGGGCGAATAATTGGATCGCGGCCACGCCCATCAGCCCCACGAAAAGCATAAAATACGGTACGGACGCCTTAGACGCAAAGAACGGCCAGAACCCGGCCATCACCCGGCGAAGCACGAATCGGACCAGAAGGCCGTACAGGAGGATCGCTAGAAGACCCGCCAAAGGTAGAACGAGGCCAAGCGTGTCTGCCGTTACCATATTTTTCATGCTAACACATACGAGCAATTGAAGGCCGATGACGCAGCGCTCGACAGTCAACGAGTTCTATTTTTTCCTCGGTACGGTTGCCGAGTTTATCAAGCTCACCCCGGTAATGCGGGCCCTCAGGGAAAGAGGATGCGCCTTTAAAATTATTGCCTCGGGACAGAACCGTATCGTCGCCCCCGACTTATTCGATCTCGCAGGCATCGATCGAATCGACATCGTGCTCAACGAGCGCCCAATAAAAAAATCTCCGCTCGGGCTCATCGTGTGGTTCGCCGAAACCCTCGTAAAGTCCATATTTGCTCTGCGAAGTGAATTCGACGGGAAAAGGCGGGGGGCCACGGTTATCGTTCACGGCGATACGGTCAGCACGGTTATGGGCGCTTTCATCGGCAGGCTCTTTGCCCTTCGCGTCGCGCACGTTGAAGCAGGGCTTCGATCGGGCAATTTTTTTCAACCGTTTCCGGAAGAAATCGATCGTTACCTAACGGGCTTTCTTGCCGACGTTCATTTTTGTCCGTATGCCCTTGCCGTAGAAAATCTTGCCGGTCGACGCGGAATAAAAATCGACACGGGATACAACACGAATATCGATAGCCTCGCGCTCGCTCTCGAATACGATGAGGTTCCGGCCGTCGCCACCGCCATTAACGGCGCGAAGTTTTTTATTTTTATAATGCATCGACAGGAAAATCTTCTGAATCTCGATCTCGTGCGCTCGACGGTCGCTCTCATCCGCGAACAAACAAAAGAACTCACATGTCTTTTTGTAATGCACGAATTAACGCGCACGGTTCTAGAAACAAATAACTTGCTCGAGACTCTAACGAGCGCCCCGAACGTCATCGTGACGGACCGTCTACCCTATCTCGAATTTATTGCGATTTTGCGGCGAAGCGAATTCATCGTCACCGACGGCGGCGGAAATCAACAAGAGACATATTATCTTGGAAAGCCCTGTTTTATTTTACGGCGAGTGACCGAAGGCATCGAAGGCATCGGTCACAATATGACGTTGGGAATCGATCCCGCTGCGCTCCGATCGTTCGTTCGAGACTATCGACAATACGAACGATCGATGATCGTCCCGGCCACTCGCCCCAGCGAGATTATCGTCGACGCGCTGCTTGCTGAGTAAACCATCACGTGAAGCGCTTTCGGGCCCCTAAATGGCACCTCTGGGCGATAGCCGCGATACCCGTTGCCTCCTTCGTTGCAATCGGTTCGCATCTCGGCATTCCCGAGCTTCGCCATGATTGGGGCATCCCGGCAACCGCAACCGGGTGGCATGCGTTTGTTACCGATCTAACCAGTGGATGGGGCACGACGGGAATCGGAGTATCTCGCCCCTATCCGACCCTCTATTTGATCGCACCGATCTTTGCCGCCCTCGCGTTAAGCTTCGGATCGGTAGCGGCACTTTCGGTGTTTCTTGCGGCCATCGCCGCAGCCTATCTTTACGCGGGTATCCGCATCGGTGAGGTTTTTGCGAACCGGTGGATCGGCCTCGCCATCGGAACGGCGCTCCTGTTTAGCCCTTGGAATTATGAAAAACTCGTCGCGGGGCACCTCGTGATGATGCTTGCCGCCGCGATGTGCGGCGTCATCGTCGGGGAATCGGCCGCGGATCGCCCTCGCACAGCCGTGTTGCTTCTCTGCGCCTACGTTGCCGCATTCCAAATTCAGTTTGCATTCTTCGCCATACTTCTTTCCACCGTTGGACGATGGTCGCTACGAACGATCGGCGCGACCACCCTCGGCGCCATTTTGAGCCTGTTGCCTTCGATCGTCGGCATTCTACTCTCCGTGCGCACGCTCTCGTCGATCCCCTACACACTCGCGTGGCAATTCAATAACTCCGTGCCCTTCGGCAAAGCACTGCTGCTGGATGGGTACGCGCCGCACTACACAAGCGGAGCCGGCGAGCCCGCCCTCATTATCGGCGCCGGCGCCCTGGCCTCTCTGGGGCTGCTCGGCCTCATTGCGAACCTCACACGACCGCAGGTTCGGGGCGTCGCCTTGAGAGGGGCCGTAGTGTGTCTGGCGCTGATCCTTTATGCATCGGGCTCTCGCGGACCGATCGCACCGTTCTATCTCTTCTCTCTGCACTTTAGGCCACTTCTCGTGTTCCGCGAGCTTTTCGATCTCTTGGGTGCGGCGGCGGTTTGTTACGCGCTCCTTGCCGTACTCGCCGTGCGCGCGATTCCAAGCCTCCGTTTCGTAGTACCGGCAGTGGCCGCGGCCCTTTTTATCGCGTGGATCGTTTCCCCCCCGTGGCATTGGTGGGTAGCGAGCTCGAGCATACCTCGCCCGGCCATTCGTACGAATATCCCAAATGTTCGCTTTGCCTTGATCCCGTGGCAGCAACCGATGCAGTTTTACGGGGCGGGGGCCGGCGCCGATCCCGATCTCTACCTCCGTGCGCACAATGTCGCGCCGCTGAACGAATACGTGCCCTCCTATCCTGGGGACGTGGCCCTTTCACAGTACGTACATCTCGGACGCGTGAAACCACTGGAGTCCCTGTCCGTATCACACGTTTATGTTCGCCCCTATCTTCGAACCGATAGCGTGACGCTCGATATCGCGATTCCTCGAACGCGATCCGCAATGACCGATCGGCCGCGCGCCACTCATTTGACGGCTCGAAGCGAGCTCTCTCTCATTTCGCCTCCGGCGAACAGCGACGTTCCTAAATCGTTCGTGCGAAGCTACCTCTTTGACGGCGGAAGCGAATCACGTATGTATGCCGATCTCCAATCGGTTCGAATCCCAGACGTGAGTAGCAATGCCGCTTCAGCCTGGATTGATGCATCGCTTATATTTTCGCAATACCCCGAGGTTGGGAACGCCATCGGCGGCGCATTTACCATCAGCCGCCGAGCGGCGCTCGCCGTACCATCCCCCGCGCCGATGGCCGCGCTCGTTTTCGTTCGGGGTGCTCTTCGCGGGAACCGAGGAACGCGCACGCACCGACAGGGCTGGCAATGGTTCCGTCTCGGGGGGAGCAGGCGTCTCACGTGTCGCGGGGAATGTCTCGTCGCAGCGTGGCAGCGCCATTCTGTGCTCCCGAGCTCACGCCCCGCAACCCGAACGACAGCAACCCTTCCTGTGCCGTTTCGCGCAGTTCTTCCCTACGTTTTGATCGGCAACGTTCCGCGACACCCCCAAGGCCTCACCGTCCTGCTCCTGCGGGACCGCTATGCCAACTCATGGACGTTGTTCGGGATACCGAATAAGCATCTCGTCGTAAGCATGATCTTCAACGGCTTTTTGCTGCCGACAAAGGCGTCCGGCTCCTTCGTCCTCATCGAAACCACTGCACTCCTACAGGCTATCGCCATGCTGGCCTCCGTGCTCGGTATCATCATCGCCCTTCTATTTCTTGCTCGGACAACGACTAGCCCCACACCCCTAACCGAGGGATCCTTATGAACGCGAAACGCGTACTTTTCGCCGTCGTTTCCGGCGCGATACTCTACCCGTTGGTCTATTGCATTTTTGCATTCGCGACGTGGCAGCACGGGCAAATTGCCGAGTCTTCGATTTATTCTCTAAGGCTCGGGCAGTTTTTTCACGACATTCTTTTCGGCCGGTCGGTATTCAACGGCGGCAATTACACGGTCTACCCGCTCAATTACTTTATTATTTACGCAGGCGTGGGTGTGCTCGAACGGATATTTTCCGGCATTCCTTCGTACTTGCTTTTCGTCAGCGCGTTCGACCTCATCGCCTTCTATTTCTTTGTTAAACTCGCCCTACTCATTACCAACGACACCATCGAAGGCGTATCGTTCAAGCGATATACGATTATTTGTCTTCTCGGCCTACTTTATTTAACCTCACTCAGCAATTTCAACTTCATTAAGAGCAATATTGTCTTTTTGTTGCCGTATCTAGCGCTACTTCCACTACTCTATTATGCCACTCGCTACGCCCGAGACGGCGAGCGGCGCCACTTGTTGTCTTTTTTTCTCTTCTCACTAACGCTCGGCGACTTCAATCTCGCACACGCGGCAATTTTAATTTTGACGATTAATATATTTTTACTCGTCCAAAATTGCATGACTTCCGTTGCCTGGTCCAGGCTATTACGGCGCATGGTCGGCGTCAATATAGTGCTTCTGCCAGCACTTCTTTTTCTACTAATTATCGTTGCGGACAACATATTTTATTCTGCAAATCTTAGCACGTTCGCCAGCGTCGCCGCAGAAAACATGTACAGCAATAATGCGCAGTACCTAAACATTTTTGCGCAGACGACGGACTGGGGTCTATTCGGAACGTGGAACCACGCCCTCTACTACCATTTTTCGCCCTTTTATAGGCCCGGGCCCATCACTATTTTTGCGCTTCTTCCGTTCGTATTGCTAGCCATTGCTGCCGCAACTTCGCGCAAAACCATAATAACTCGTCGCCTTGCAATACCATTGCTCATCTTCCTGCTCGTCGTATTTCAAATCATGCTGGGTAACAACAACGCGGTTTATCACTTCTTATACCAGCATCTCCTCGTTTTTCAGGTCTTTCGAAATATTACGAAGCTCGCCCCCTTGTTATTTTTCTTGCTGGTATTCACAATCTACGCCTTTCTCTACGACGGCATTCCAGAGCCTCGCCGCTTTTGGGCCGCCGCCCTGCTAATCGTAGCGTCGCTCGTTTACAACGCTCCCTATTGGAGCTACGCAAAGTATCTTTATGGCCACCGCGCCATCGAAGGGATCCCTAACTATTGGCAATCGGCTGCGGATTACATAAATAGCAACACCAGCGGATACGATCGCGTGCTCGCCCTTCCGGCCATCTACGTTAATGACGTCTATTATTGGAGTGGAAGGAAAACGTGGGTACAGGGCAGCCTCCTCGATATCTTGATTAAAGACCAATCTTTCCGGCTTAGCGAACGTGCGATAGGCCCTCCCCAATATCAAGCCGATGCCGATTCGGTGTTCGTAAAAAGCGCCACGTCCATCCGCCATTTAGACGTGAACTACAGCCGCCTTACCTGGCTTGCGAAAAAATATGGCTTCGATTACGTCGTCCTATCGAGAGACCTGCTTTCGGAGTACGAACGGGCCTCCGACATTCAGACGTGGCTTCGCCGTGCCGGCTATCGCAAAATGGCCACGTTCGGACCGGTAAGCATTTACCGTAACCCGGCATTTTTCAAGCCGCCCTTTGCCGGGGCCGCTCTGGCTGTCCGACGGATCAACAACCTTCGCTACGACGTACAAGTTCTCGCAACGACGAAATCGAGAACGCTTACCTTCGATGCCCCATTTCACCCCGGCTGGCATCTCGTCGCCGACCCATCGAACCCGCCGCTCTGCACCGCAGAATCGAACCGCATCGCTCCGAACGAGGTGGTCTGCGGGGGGAACAGAGGGGGCTCAATTGTCGGCGAAATTCGCCACCTTTTCATGCACGATTCTACAGCCGTGCATTATCAGACGAGTGACGGGACGAATGGGTGGATATTCCCCCAGGCGCTTCAACGCGGCATGACGTTTTCGTTATATTTTAAACCACAGGCAATTTTCTATATCGTCGTTATCGTGAGCGGGCTTGCTTTTTTCGTAATTTTTGGATATTTCGTTGCAGATATCGCTCGCTCCGACCGTCGCCCCCTTAAAATCGACAACTTGGCCGCCGTATCGTTGTTGGTATGGCTGACTGTCGCTCTCATGGCGTGGGGCGTTGACGCGCGGGCCCGTCGGAATGACGACAATGGCTTCGTCGGCCGGACGGAATCTCACCACTCCTTGGGCACTATTGGCTCTCGGCATTATCCAAATGCCGACGAGGCCCGCCCCGAGAAACCCTCCGTCAGGTCGGCCACCTGACGGCCCGAAAATGTGGGATGCGGCTCGGCTTACAACCGACTATTCACCGTAGGCGCGAAGACGTGGGCGAACGCCCAAACCCTTCAGACCCATCTCCGCCATGATGTTTAGAGCCGTATAGATCGAGAGCGGAAGATGCATGAGATACCACGGGTGGCGGCGCGCGACGCTCATGCGTATCGCATCCACTAATGGAAACACGAGCGATAGGGCGTAGGGAATAAATAAATACTTACGTAACCTAAATGCGTTCGTCTCGCGCCCTTCCCGATTTGCGTACCCTTCGGTACCCGAGAACCGATGGACGTTCGAACGTATTCGCCAACGTATTTTATTCAAGTATCGCCGCAATGACACCGCCGAGTAATGCTCGGTAAAATCGCCTTTTACAACTCCGAGTGCTCGCGTTTTTTCCGCCATTAGGGAAAACACCATAGGAATCACCGCAATATCGTTGATGTTGGCTATTTGACGCAAGAACTCCAGATCGAAAAAATGTCCGCCGCCGTCGCAAATAGGCAATACGTCCCTCTCGCTAAACTCGACAACCATAGCCATATCATCCTCGAAGCGCACGCGATAGCGGCGGCGTAAGCTCGCTACATAATCTCCTCCGTCCAATTCATACATGAAGTATGAGAACGGCTCGCCGAAGCGATTGACATAATCATTGAGCACTGGGTATCCCGGCGGATTCGTCAGCCCTGCGGTGATGACGTTTCGGGCTCCCAGGGACCGACTGAGGAGTGCCGCCTTCTTTTCTAAGGAATCGGGGTCCACCAAAACTTCATCACTATCCAAAAATACCGCATAACGCCCTTTGGCGGCGTTCAGCCCAACCAGCTTTCCAAACTCCGGCTGAACGCGCTCGTTGCTAATAATCCTACAACCGAATCCCGCGGCAATATCCAGAGTATTATCGGTCGATCCGCCATCGGCGACGATGATTTCGACTAGGTCGGCAGGCATCGTTTGCGAACGCACCGATTGAAGCGCCCGATAAATCGTATTTGCCGAATTATAGGTCGGCATTACAATGCTCACGAGAGGGTTGCCCACGATTCTTCCTAGCTTTCAGGAACGACGGGCTGCTCGCAGAGTTCGCCGCTATTGCGATCCAGATAAATCACGTGGGGCCCGGCTCTCGAAACGAGAAATCGTGCGGAATATAAATTACTGAGAGCAGCCGCGCTATGAATGCGCTTGTAAATTGCGTTGATTCGATCATCCGCCACAAAACTGATTTGTCGATTTCGGTCGTACGATGCATACGACGACGGCTTCATCCCTCTACCGACGACGAAGGTTCGCTTTACGGAAAGAAGCGGCAGGAGCGCGGGTACTTCAGAAACATCTTCAACGATCGCATCGTATTGCCGCGTGCTTACGAACGTGTACCATCCGAGTAGCGCTAAGCGCTGGAAAAACGCATTGAGAAATTTCCATCGTGGTGCTCTTCGGCCGGTGCGCACTTCGACTCCATACCCCTCGTGGCGCCATAGCTCAATGAGTTCGTCGAGCAGGGGTGACTTCGCACCGTCCATGCGTAGGACGAGCAACGAGATCTTCCGCGCCACCGGCATCACCGATTGACGGGCGATAAGATCGACAAACGGAGCGTTGCCTAAGAATGAACGACGGAGGCGAAGCCTAAGGAGGGCGACGAACATCGACAACGCCGCATGAAACACGTCGATTGTGGTGCCGTCGGCATCGCTCCAAACGACGGGCAGCTCGGCAATTTTTGCCCCGCGGCGTTGTAGCTGGGAGAGAATATCGACGTCAAAGGCAAAATTTGCCAACTCGAGATCGTCGATAATTTCCTCGAGTGCCGCTCGCCGAAAAATTTTAATCCCACATTGGGTATCGCGATATGGCAGACCAAACAAAACCGTGCGAATTACTCGGAACGCAAAACTCCCGACCTCGCGTGACAAGGAGCGACGACGCATGCTCGTGGCTTCGGGCGTCCACCGGGAGCCGATCACGGAATCGAGCCCTTTATCTCGGCAGTGGGCAAACAAACGCTCGCACTCGGAGGGCTCGAAAGATAGGTCGGCATCGACGAATCCCACGAAAGGCTCGGCCCCTACAAGGAAACCACATCGGACCGCTCCGCCTTTCCCAACGGGTGCGGGGATTTCAAGAACGTCGAGGTTATCAAATTCCTTCGTTGCGTCACGAACGATGGCTCCGCTACCGTCGGTGCAGCCGTTCAATACGACCGTTATATTCGCAAATCCAGCGAAGTGACGGCAATACTTTTCAATCGTCGGGCGTATCCGGTGCTCTTCGTTGTGCGCGGGTATGATAATGCGAAGCAAAGGCGTGCCTTGGTTCATGCAATCGGTGCCTCACGGTTCTCATACGGCCCAACCGTGCCGCGCTCGAACTTCGCGACGATCAGTTTGATCGCGAGGCTCAACTCTTCGGTCTTCAGTGCCATCGCTACTGCCACGAAGATCGCTCCGCCGATCGCGATCTGGCCGAAGAGGAACCAGAAGCGCGAGAGCAGCGTCGCCTCGGGGTGGACACCGAGCGCGGCGATCCAATTGAGCGCCAGCAGCATCGCCGTCGCGGCCATCGCGATCTTCGCGAACGAACGCGCCAGGTCACCCCAAGCAAAGCCATGCAGAAGCCGGCTCACCAGCACCAACAGCATCAGCATCTGCACGCTCTGGCTCACCGAATTGGCGAGCAGCAAGCCGCGCGCGCCGAGCGTCGGCAACCAGAGCAAGCTCAGCAAAATATTCAGCATCACCGTGAAGACCGAAATCGCGACCGGCCAGGCACTCTCCAGGCACGCAAAGCAGCAGCGCGTCAGCACGACGTTCGCCGCCAGCGCAATCAGGCCGATCGCCGCAAAGGGCAGCATCTGCTGGGTGATCTCGACCGATGTCGCCGTGAAGTGCCCGCGTTCGAAGAGGGTCTGCACGATGGGGTGGGCGAGCACCGCGAGCGCTACCACCGACGGAATCGCGATAAACATCACTAGGCGCAGGCCGAGGTTCACGTTGCGTACAACCGCGCGCCGGTTATCGCGCGCGAAATGCTGTGCGAGCAGCGGGAAGATCACCGTCGCGATCGCTGCCGCGAAGATCTGCTGCGGAAAGTTCACGAGTTTCGTCGCGTAATTCATGCCCGCCATCGAGCCTGCCGGCAATGTCGAAGCAAAGAAGCGGTCGAAAAAGAGCGCGAGCTGCCCCGCGGCAGAGCCGACCATAATCGGCCCCAGCATCTCCCAGATCCGCTTCAATCCCGGATGGTGGAGATCGATCTCCAGGCGATAACGGCGCAACCCGATAAACGGCGGCAATTGCACCAGTAACTGCGCGAAGAGCCCGAGCGCGGTTCCCAGCACCACCGCATAGATGCCCATACGGTGCGTGAGCGCGACGACGCAGCCCACCGTCACTACGTTCATCGCGATCCCCGTCAGCGAGGCCCAGCGAAACTTATGGTACGCATTCAACATCGCCGAAAGTACGCCGCTCAGGCTCACCGCGACGATGCTCGGCATCAGCCAGCGCGTCATGCGCACCGCCACCGCCATCTGCGGCGCTGGGAAGCCGTGCGCGATGAGCGGCACGTAGTAGGGCGCGAGCAACCAGCCGATGCCGGCGCAGAGTACCAGCAGCACCGCGAGCACGTTGATAACGGTGTTGCACAAGCGCCAGGCGCTGCTTTCGTCGTCGTTGGTGAGATACTCCGAAAAGACCGGCACCAATGCGCTCACCAGCGCGCCGTTAAAGACGCCGAAGAGAATCGTCGGAATCGTCGCGGCGGCGAGAAATGTATCCATCTCCCAGCGCGTGCCGTAATACCGTGCGTTCACGACTTCGCGCGCAAAACCCAACAGCGTCGAGCCGAGCGTCGCCGCCATGATAAAGAGCGTCGACGCAGCGACCGCGTGAATCGAGGGGTCGCGCCGCGCGCCGGCGATGACGCGAAGCTGCGGCTTAATGGGCGCCCTCCTTGCGCAATACTGCCGGCAGCGTTTTCGCGATGATGGCGAGATCGCCCCACGGAGTCCAGGTTTCGATATAGCGGTTGTCCAGCTCCATCCATTCATCGAAGCTGACTTCGGAGCGCCCGTTGATCTGCCACAAACACGTTACGCCGACCGGCACGCTCAGGCGGCGCATCGCACGCGCATCGTATTCGACGATTTCGCACGGAAGCGGCGGGCGCGGCCCGACCAAAGACATATCGCCACGCACGACGTTCACGAAATTCGGCAGTTCGTCGATCGAGGTGCGGCGCAGAATCGCTCCGAGCGGATGGAGCCGCGGGTCGTCGCGAATCTTGAAGACCGGGCCGCTCGCTTCGTTGAGGTGCAGCAGTTCGTCGCGCATTTCGTGCGCGCCTTCCACCATGGTGCGGAGTTTCCACATGCGAAAGCGCCGGCCGTTGTGGCCGACGCGTTCCTGGGCGTAGAACGGCGCACCGCCGGTCACCACAAAAACGCCGAGCGCAGCGAGCGCGACGATCGGCAGCGTCAGCAGCACGAGCGCGCTGCCCAGCACGATATCGGTCACGCGTTTCACGCCCCACCACCAGCGCGGAACGGAGCGCTCGCGTTCGGCGGGGAGGCTGCCGGCCTGCACGGCGACGATACGTTCGCGTACTTCTTGCATCGCTACGCCAACAATGCCGCGCGTGCGGTGCGCCCGACGGTGAAGAGCCCTTCGATGATGCCGAGATCGGCGCCGGGGGCTGCGCTGCGGTGAAGGAACGGGACGTATTCGCGCGTGTGGTCGCTGCCCGGTGCGGTCGGGTCGCAGCCGTGGTCGGCGGTCACGATGAGATGATCGTCAGGTGCGAGCATACTCTCCAAACGCGGTAAGAGCGCGTCGAGTTCGCCCAACGCGCCTGCATATCCGCGCACGTTACGCCGATGCCCATATTTCGAATCGAAATCGTTCAAGTTCGTAAAAATCAATCCATGCTCGGTCGCTTCGAGCAGCCCGAACGTCTTCTCCATCGCATCGCGATTATCGGTCACGCGCACGGTGCTCGCAATGCCGTGTTCGCAATAGATATCCCCGATTTTCCCGACGGCATGCACGGGAACGCCGCGGGCGGCGAGCTCGTCGAGAACCGATGTCGGCGGCTCGATCGCATAATCCCTGCGATTCGCCGTCCGCACGAAAGCGCCCGGTTCCCCAACGAAGGGGCGAGCGATCACCCGGTTGACTGCATGCGGCGCGACCAGCATCGCGCGCGCGCGTTCGCACCAATCGTAGAGCGTTCCAAGCGGCACCACGCCCTCGTGCGCGGCGACCTGAAAGACCGAGTCGGCGGAGGTGTAGAGGATGGGGCGCCCGGTCGCGAGGTGCTCGGGGCCGAGCTCGGCGATGATCTCGGTGCCCGAGGCGGGTTTGTTGCCGAGCGGCGGCTTACCGACGATCGCGGTAAATGCCTCCACCACCTCGGGCGGGAAGCCGTCGGGGTAGGTTGGGAAAGGCACCTCGGTGACGATGCCCGCCATCTCCCAGTGCCCGGTGATCGTATCTTTGCCGCGGCTCTGCTCGGCGAGCCGTGCGGCCCGGGCCTGCGGCGCGGCGGCGGCGGGAACGCCTTCGAGCGGGGTCAGGTTCCCGAGCCCCCAGCGCTGCAGCGTCGGCAGGTGGAGCCCGCCGATCGCGCGCGCGGTGTTGCCCATGGTGTTCGCCTGCGGGGCGTCACCGTAGCCGGAGGCATCGGGAAGCGCGCCAACGCCTCCCGAGTCGATCACGAGGATTACGACGCGCGACATAGCACGTTCAGCCTTCGAGTTGCTCGCTCGCTTGCCTTCATCACGCTCTTATCTTAACGCAGCGCTTTTAACGCAAAGGTTGGAGGTGGATGAGGAGTCGGACGGTGTCAGCCCGAGCACGGCGGTGTCAGCCCGAGTAGGCCCCGCAGGGGCCGTATCGAGGGCGGGATCCCATGGCTGCGGCGCCTCGATACGCCCCGAGCCTGTCCTGAGCGAGCGGAGCGAGTCGAAGGGGGGGCTACTCGGCGTGACAACGCGAGAGCCCTTGACACCCGTCGCGTAAAATGCCAATATTTGGCATTATTGTTGCCGATTTTCGGATTTTTCGTCACCGCTTTCTGGGGCCGTCTATCGATGCCGCGCTTGCGGATACACGCATCGTCACTATCGTCGGCGCCCGCCAGGTCGGGAAGAGTACGCTTGCTCGCCATCTGGCCAAGGGGAGCGCTCCCTATCTCACGTTCGACAACCTGGCCACCCTTGCCGCGGCAAAGGAGGATCCGCACTCGTTCATCCGCTCCCTCCCGCGAGGTTCGGTCATCGACGAGGTGCAGCACGTCCCCGAAATTCTTGCAGCGATAAAAGGCGAAATCGACAGCAACCCGACACCGGGGCGTTTTCTCCTCACCGGCTCGGCGAATTTTCTGACGATACCGACGCTCTCCGAATCACTCGCGGGGAGAATGGAATTGTTCACGCTCCTACCACTTGCGCAAAGCGAGTTAAGCGGTTCGACCCACAACTTCGTCGACGAACTATTTTCGCCGACTCCCACTTTTCAAATACCGAACGAAACGCTCGCGAGCATTTTCAAACGCTTGACGACGGGCGGCTACCCCGAGGTGCTCGCACGCACCGAGCCCGCTCGCCGTTCGGCTTGGTTCGAATCATACGTCGCTACGATTTTGCAGCGCGATATTCGAGAGTTAGGCGCGATCTCCGACCTCGTCGGAGCCCAGCGTCTGCTGCGCCTCTGCTCTGCCCGAAGCGCTACGCTCTTAAATGAAACCGCGCTCGCATCGGAGGTGGGGCTCACACGCAAGACGACCGCGAATTATCTCGATTACCTCGAACAGCTGTTTTTACTTTGGCGTCTGCCTGCATTCTCGCGCGAACGTGGTCGTCGCGTCCGCAAAGCGCCAAAACTGCTTCCCGTGGATACCGGGCTCGCCGCGCATCTTTTCGGCGCCGACCCTAATGCGCTCCAAAGCAATCGGTCGATGGGCGGAGGCTTGTTGGAAGCCTTCGTTGCAAATGAGATTCGCGCGCAATCGTCTTGGGCGAATACGCGAACGTCGCTATTCCATTATCGCGAATACGACGGACTCGAAATCGATCTAGTGCTCGAACGCCCCGACGGCAGGCTCGCCGCCATTGAAGTAAAGGCAACCGCATCTCCGGGGGCGGGGGATTTCAAAGGACTGGGCCGTTTCCGCGATTCCGTGGGAGCGTCGTTCGCTCGTGGAGTTCTTTTGTACGGGGGCGAAACGGCGATCTCGTTCGGGCCCAACCTCTACGCCGTGCCCATCCCCTCACTATGGGCATAACCCGCTTCGATACGCCCCGAGCCTGTCCTGAGCGAGCGGAGCGAGTCGAAGGGGGGCTACTCGGCGTGACAACGGAGGGATGCCCGGCGTGACGGAGCGGCGCCACCAGGCGAGCACGCTGCGCGTTGCAGCGATAGCGTTGCTCTGGGCGGCGGTTCTTTCGGCGCTCGGGCTGTGGAAGTACGCGATCTTTCGCGCCGATGTCGACGACGGCATCTTCACCCAAGTGCTGCTTTCATTCGGCTCGGGCTTCTCGACAACAGCCGAAGGCGGAGTGAACCATTTCCTCGTGCATTTCTCGCCGATTCTGCTGTTGCTTGTCCCGTTCGTCCGTTGGGTCGGCGACGCGCGCGCGCTGGTCGTCGCGCAGGCCGTGTTGAGTGCGCTCGTCATCTTTCCCATCTACGGCATCGCGCGGCGGCGCACGAGCGAGGGCTGGGCGCTCGCCATCGCCGCTACCGCGATGCTCTACCCGGTTCTCTGCGCCGCAGCCTTTACCGACTTTCACGAAAACGCTTTCGTGCCGGTGCTCTCGGCGACGCTGCTCTGGGCGATCGACGGCGGGCGCTATCGCGTAGCGGCACTCGCCGTACTCGGGTTGCTCTGCACGAAAGAAGACCAGTTCGCGCTGCTCGCAATGGAAGGCATCCTCATTGCGCTGCTCTGGCGCCACGACCGCACGCGCGTGCGCTTCGGACTGCTCACCACATGCGCCGGCGCGCTCTTTGCGGCGATCTACTTTCTCGTCGTACGGCCGTCGTTTCACCTCGACGTCCCCTACTTTCCGTTGCACTTCTATAACTGGTCGTACGTCGGCTCGGCGCCGTTGGGATATGCGCCGTTGTCCTCGGTGTTGCGACCGCTCTATCTCTTCTGGGCGTTCGCGCCGCTCGCTTTTCTCTCGCTTCGCTCGCGTTATGCTTGGTTGCTGCTGCCGGGATTTCTCGAAGCGCTCGCCTCGCATCAGGCGATTACGATGTCCCTTGGAACCGAATACGTCGCGCCGTGGCTCGGCTTCATGTTGGTCGCGTTCGCCGACGGCGCGGCCACCCTGCCTCTGCTGCGCTCGCGCCTCGCGCGCACGTGGCTCGCCGCAGCAGCGGCGTTCTGCGTATTGACGCTGGCCTATAACGATCCGATGGCGCGTTGGTATTATCTCTATCGCCCGCCCAACGCGCACGATGTGCTTTTGGAATCGACCCTCCGTTCGCTCCCTCGCGGCCGCAGCGTCGGAGCCGAGGATAAGATTTTCGCCCATCTCGCCTATCGGCGGCGCGCATCGTTGGGGCCGAACGGGCAACGCTACTTCATCTACGATCGCAGCCAGAGCTCCGCCCAGTGGCGCAACGTCGATCTCCCGAAGATGCGCGCCCTGCTACGCGAGGGCGCCTACCGGGTGCGCTCCGAGCGCGATGGCATCGTCGTGCTGGAGCGCCGCTAGCGCGCCGGGCTGGAAACTGCCGCGCGGCGGCGAACCCCAGGGCCCAATGCCTCGTCGCTATCTAGCCATCGCGCTCTTCCTGTTGCTCCTCGTCGCCGCTCGCGCGGGTGCGAGCGCTGCGAGCATGGCGATCGATCCCCTCATCCATCTCAGTGCCGACCGCGTGAGTTTTTCGTTCGATCGTTACACCATCGATGCACGCGGCCACGTCGTCGTGCGCACGAGCAACGGCCTGGTGATTCGCGGACAGACCTTCTCGATGGATCTCAAACTCGATCGCTATATGGTCGCCGGGCACGTTACGTTGCAAGCGGGCGGGCACACGCAGCACGGCGCCGCGGTCTCAGCGTATTTACAATACGATCGGCTTTACGTCGTGCCGATCACCGGCGAACCCGACCGCTGGACCTTCATCGATAACGATCTCACCAAGCCGTATAAAGGGCTCATCATGCCCGGCGACGTTTTTTATTTCGCGGATTTCGGCCCAAAGCGGCCATTTCTCACCGCGCGTGCGGCGGTGATTCGGCCGCTCCATTACGTGCGTTTCGAACACGTGACGCTGCCCTTTCTCGGCGCACCGCTGCCGTTGCCGACCTACTACCTCAATTTCTCCGCCGATCCGAACCTGGTGCAGAACTCACTCTCCGGCGCAACCTACGATCTCACCTATAATTTCGCGGGCGACGAACACGCGATCTCCGCGCTTCATTTGCGTTACGATTCGCTCAACAAAGGCTACCTTTCGTTCGAACAGCACTTGAGCGGGCGCAACGGCTACGCGGTCGTCTCGCTCAACCCGGCGACGCGGCCGCAGAAATACTGGAACGCGATTCTCGATTACCAGCCGAACCAACGCTTGAGCATCCGCACCTTCACGCAACTCTTTACCGACCAAACCTGGCTGAGCAGCCCGCGTTCGGCGGCGCAGTGGTCGGTTGCGACGCTCACCTACGCGCTGCCGAAATCGTTCCTGCAACTTACCGGCTTTCAAACGAACTATCGGCTGGTCAATAACCCGACCGAATCGCAGAACCACCCGACCTACCTGCAGTTCACGGCGACGACCTTTCCGCACCAGGTCGGGAAATTGCCGCTCTTCGAATCGATGAATTGGGGGTTCGGCTTTAACCACGATTCGTTCGGTGCGTACGGCAACGGCGGCCTGCAGAAATTCGGCGGCTACAACTATACGACCATCTGGAACCACACGCTCGGCTTTACGTTGTACACGCCGTCGTTGCGCCTCACGCACCACGTGCCGGCTTCGAAGATGTACTATTTCAACGCCGCGTTCACGCATTCGCGGCAGTATTTCTCGGTGCCGCATTTCGTAGATATACAGACGACCTCGGCATCGATCAGCCGGCAGTTCTCCCCGTCGCTCGGCGCGTACCTCAACTATCAGGTGCAGAACGTCGGCGACATTTACAAGGTCGGTGGTTACAGCTCGTATACGCCGGTCGTCAACGGCGTTTCTTATCCGAGTTTTGCATCGTTCCACGGCATTGCGACCTTCCGCACGCTCGCCCTCGGCATCAACGGCTCGCCCGACCCAGCCTTTAACTGGACGATCCTCGCCCGGGTGCACCGCGATTTTCCAAAGCCGGAGATCGGGCTGTTCGCGTTCACCCCGTACAACGTGTTGGGAAATATTACGCCGCCGGCGCAGTTAGGCGAACCGCCCTACGATATCACCGCCGACCTGCGCTTCCGCGTTGCGCGCCACCTCAACCTCGAGATCCAGCGCTCGTATTTCTTCCACTATGGTACGATTAATTGGAGCCCGACCTTCTTCGTGCAGTTCACACCGTAAACTACCCCGGCTTAATCAGCCGGAGCCGTCTGAAAGGATAGCTCGCATTTACCAGGGTTGGCCGCTTCGGCGGCTCCGTTGCAAGCAGGTTCACGACCGACGCCCGAATGCTTCCTCAGTTCGGGCCTCTCGAAGTCCAGGTGGCAGACACGCCGGGTAAGGCACGAAACGCACCTGAACGGCACGCCGACTTGCAACATTCCCGAGGGGAGCGAGAGAGCAATCTCTCCGTCACTAGGCCCGTAAGGGCATACTTCAGAAAAGAAAGGAGCGCGGAATGGTTTTCGTCCTCGACAAGCACAAACAGCCCCTAATGCCGTGCTCCGAAAAACGGGCGCGACTCTTGCTGCAACGAGGACGCGCCCGTGTCCATCTCATAGCACCGTTCACTATTCGACTCGTCGATAGAATCCGTGCAGCGCTAGCCGCGCAACCTATCGCGCTCAAACTCGACCCCGGAAGCAAGGCCACCGGAATCGCCGTCGCACGCATAGCCGAGGCCTCAATTCACCCCCTAGCACTCATCGAACTTCAGCATCGCGGTTTAGCCGTCCGCGATGCCCTCAAACAACGCGCCGGACACCGCAAGCGTCGGCGCAGTGTGAAGCTTCGCTATCGTCAGCCACGCTTTAACAACCGACGCCGGGCGGTGGGATGGCTCGCCCCGTCCCTACGACACCGCGTCGATACTATCATGGCCTGGATTACACGGCTCCGCAAGCTCGCGCCCGTCTCGTCGCTTGCCCAGGAACTTGTGCATTTTGACTTGCAAGCCATGCAGATGCCCGGCATCTCCGGCGTCGCCTACCAGCAAGGTACACTCGCAGGCTACGAAGTGCGCGAATACTTGCTCGAAAAGTGGAGTCGTACGTGCGCTTATTGCGGCGCGAACAATACGCCGCTTCAGATCGAGCATGTCGTTCCGAAAGCGTTGCGAGGCTCGAATCGTATCTCGAATCTTACCGTGGCTTGCGGGCCCTGCAATGCCGCCAAAGGCAGACAGAGCGTCGAAATGTTTCTTGCGAACGATCCAAGCCGACTTGCCAAGATCAAATCACAGCTTAAGACGCCGCTGCATGATGCGACGGCCGTCAACACCACACGCTGGGCGCTTTTCCATTCTCTCGAGCGTACTAGCCTGCCCGTCCTCACGGGAAGCGGTGGGCAAACGAAATTCAACCGCTCGCGGCTTGGAATACCCAAGACCCATGCACTTGATGCACTTTGCGTTGGAGACATGGACCCGATCTTAACCGTTGGAGCCATCGTTCGGCGGACGCTCGCAATTAAGTGCGCCGGGCGTGGAGCCTACAAACGAACTCGCCTTACACGTTACGGGTTTCCGCGTGGGTACCTCATGCGCACCAAGCGCGTTCGGGGCTTCACTACCGGCGATCTGGTGTTGGCGGCCGTTCCGGCCGGAAAACATGCCGGCGTTCACGTCGGGCGCCTCGCTATACGCGCAACCGGCTCCTTTAACATCCAAAAGCGCACTGGTGTCGTCCAAGGAATATCCTATCGACATTGCCATGTTAGACAACGCGCCGATGGATACGCATATAATTTCTTGGCAACAACCGAGGAAGGAAGCGGTATAGGGTCGTGCCGCGCGCAGCGCACCGCCCCTCTCGGGCCTAAACGCCGAAGTCTCTCTCGCAAGCAATGATGAAACGTATTTTTCCGCTCCTCGCCCTCTCGGCGCTGTTGCTCGCAACCGCGGCCCCATCGGGGCTGCAGATGACCGGGCAAGTGCTCGATTTCGAGCGCGGCTATATCTTCCTCACCACCGGCGACGCCTTCAAAGTCGCCGACCGGGTGCGGATTCTCGATGCGAAAACCCTCAAAGCAACCGCACGCACGCCCGAGCCGCGTGATTTCGCCCGCATCTTCTTCGACGATTTCGGCAAGGTGAGCGCGATCGAACTCTCCGGTGCGCCATTGCCGATCGAGACGCCGCCGCCGATGGTGGAGAAATTCGTCGTCGCACTCTCGACGCCATATTCGTTGCCGACGCCGACCCCGAACCCCAACGCGAAGCCCGACCGCTTTCATCCGCATTTCACACCCGGAAAGATCGTCGCGGTAACGTTCACGGTTCAAGTACCGCCGAACACGCCGATGAACGCGCAGGTCTACATCACCACCGATGCGAGTAACTGGAACCCGCAGGCGATTCTGATGCATCGCATCGACGCACTGCATTTCCGCGTCACGCGCAAACTCGCTTCGGGAACGGATTTCCGCTATCTCTACACGCGTGGTTCGCTGCAAACGGTCGAGCGCGCGGAGAACGGCATGGCGCGCAAGCCGCGCCGATTGCTCATCAGCGATGCCGATGCGCGCGCGGTCGGCGATATCGTCTATCGTTGGGCCGACGATTCCAGCAACGGCATCACCGCGCAGCCCAATGCGATTCCGACGCAATTCAACCCGGCGCCGTTCCCGAATCTTCCGCCCGGAGTCCCGACCCCGCACCCTTAAGCGCTCGCGCGCACTTCCCGCGTAGGTTGCGCACGCCAACCAGGTGGCACACGCCAAGCGGGTTGCGCTGTCACCCCGAGTAGCCCACGAAGTGGGCGTATCGAGGGGCCTTCCCGCTCGCGCGCCTCGATACGGTTGCTTCGCAACCTACTCGGGGTGACAACGCAACCGACTCGGGGTGACAACGCAACCGACTCGGGGTGACAACGCAACCTACTCCAAGTTGCCGCTGAGTGTTTTCGTCGTGGCTGCACCCTGCGTATCGCGCGCGATCACCAGAATCGAGATCGGCCCGCGCACGAAGAACGGATAATTCGGCACCGTGTAGCTCAGCGTAAAATGCCCCGGGCCGACTTTATCCATCGAGATGCTATATCCCGAAATGCGCACTTCGATGCTCGCAACATTTAGCGTCGCGTACGCGCTGCCGAAGACGCGATCGCCGGGGTGAAAATTGGTCTCGCTTAACGAGTACGAGAGAATCCGCGGTGCCGGGGATGCCGTCGGCATCGGAGCGGAGTGCGCCGGCGCGGGCTTTGGCGATGCCGCCCGCGTCGGGTTCGGGGTTCTCAGCAACGTGGGCTTGGCGCTCCGGCTCGCGGGGGCAGCGGTCGAAACTACGCTCGGAGTCGCTGAGAGGCCCGGCGCTGCAGTCGGCGTGGGCGTCGGGCTTGCCGCCGGGGCCGCCACGCCGTGAGGGACGCTTCCACGAACCGGGCTGCGCGTCGGCGCGGCGGTAGGCCCCAAACTCGGGGATTGCACCGAGTGCTGCGCCGGGGCCGCACCCGGCGGCGCAGGGCGGGCCGAGCAGGCGGCGAGCGAAAGCGCGGCGAGCAGCAAAACGAAACGCGATTGAGACACGATGTAGGGAGGTTCGCGCTCCGGAAACGCTCATCCCACCCGGCAAGCCTCTGCATCGCTCGCGTCGAACGTGCGGCGCATGCTTTTAAGCGTCGTCGTGCCCATGTATAACGAGGAACGCAACGTTGCGCCCTTGCTTGCGCGCTTGGTTCCCGTGCTCGAGGGCCTCGCCGGCGATGCCGGCTACGAGATCGTGCTCGTCAACGACGGCAGCAGCGAGGGCACGCTCGCTGCCATGCACGCCGCGGTCGAGAGATACCCCAACATCGTGGTCGTCGATCTCTCGCGGAACTTCGGGCACCAACTCGCGGCGACCGCGGGCATCGAGCTCGCCGAAGGCGAGGCGGTGGTGCTCATGGACGGCGATCTGCAAGACCCGCCCGAGCTCATTGCCGAGTTTCTCGCGCGCTATCGTGAAGGCTACGACGTCGTCTATGCAGTGCGGCGCACGCGTAAAGGAGAGAGCTTCTTTAAACTGCTCACCGCGCGCCTCTTCTATCGCATCATCAAACGATTGACGAAAGTCTCCATTCCGGTCGATACCGGCGATTTCCGCCTGATGAGCAGACGCGTCGTCGAAGCGCTGCGCCGTTCACCCGAACGACATCGTTTTCTTCGCGGCATGGTGAGCTGGGTCGGCTTCCGGCAAATCGGGGTCGAATACGATCGCGACGAACGGCTCTCAGGGTTTACAAAATATCCATTCACCAAAATGATGCGCTTCGCCATCGACGGCATTACCTCGTTCTCCGACGTTCCGCTCCGTTTCGTTTCGTATTTCGGTTTTTTTGCCAGCGCCGCAGCGCTCATTTACGCATTGGTAGTCGTCGGCTTTAAAGTGCTCAGCCTGCACCCGCCGGGTTACACGCGCGGATGGGCTTCGACCATTGTCGCGGTGCTCTTCCTCGGCGGCGTACAGTTGATCGGCATCGGCATCGTCGGCGAATATATCGGGCGTATTTACGACGAAGTCAAAGGCCGGCCGCTCTACCTCATTCGCAGCATCGACCGTTCCCGCGACGGAGCTCCGAAGCCTTAAAGCTTCGCGAGAACAAGTGGGAGCGAATCCCGAGCTCCCTCGACGAGCTCGATCGCTGCTTGGATATCGCGGGCGCCCGCGCCCTCCCCATAGATCGTCGCGAGCGTTTGCCCGCGTTCGACGCGTTCGCCGACGCGCACGGCGAGCTCGATGCCTGCAGTCGGCGCGCGTTCGGTCAAGCGCCGCGCCGCATTTCCAAGCGCAACTGCATCGATGCGGCCGACCGTCCCGGCGTGCGCGGCACACACCTCGTGTGCGTGCGGCGCCTTCGCAAGCCCTTCCAATGCCGCACGCGTCCCACCCTGGGCTTCCACCATCGCCACGAAACGTTCGTAAGCACTTCCGTCGGCAAGTGCTGCGCGCGCGCGCAATTCTCCATCGCCGACACCGCCGAGGGCGAGCATTTTCGCAGCAACGGCGATAACGAGTTCGCGCACGCGTGAATCTCCGGTCGTGCCGCGTAGAAAATCGCGCGCTTCGATCGTTTCGATGCCGGTGCCGATAGAGCGCCCCAGGGGCTCGCTCATCGCGCTCACGATCGCATGTGCCGGGTGGCCAAAGCGGGCTGCAACTTCAACGAGCCGGCGCGCAAGCAGCAACGCCTCGTTCTCATCGTGCATGAATGCCGCGCTGCCGCATTTTACGTCGAAGACGAAACCGCGCGCGCCGCCGGCGAGCTTCTTCGAGAGAATCGAGGCAACGATGAGTCCGATGCTCGGCACGCTACCGGTGCGGTCGCGCAAACGATAGAGCCGTTTATCGGCCGGCGCGAGCGCCTCGCTCGCCGCCGCGATCGCGCAACCGATACGCTCCACCTGCGCGATAAACTCCTGCGTTTCGAGCGCGACGCGAAAGCCCGGGATCGCTTCGAGTTTATCGATCGTTCCGCCGGTGTGCCCGAGCGCACGGCCGGAAAGCTTTGCCACCGGCACGCCGCAGGCTGCGACGAGCGGCACCGCGACGAGCGAGACGATATCGCTCACACCGCCGCTGGAGTGTTTGTCGACGACGAAGGGCTCGCGCGGGAAGTGCAATCGTTCCCCGCTCTCCACCATCGCCTCGGTCAGTGCGACGATCTCGTCGAGATCGAGTTCGCGAAAGTGCACCGCCATCGCAAGCGCCGCCATCTGTGCGTCGTCCACCGCGCCGCGCGCGTAGGAAGCGACGATTTCGTGCCAGGTCTCAGCGGGGAGCGCAACACCGTCGCGCTTCTGTTCGATCGCAGTTCGCATCGCCTGTTCGTCCATCGTGGGCGGGGTTTCGCCCCACCGGAAGGCGAAGCCCTGCGCCCATGCATTATCGCCCGGTGGTCGATCGCTTCGTGGAGATTCCCTCGCTTGACCCCATCTGGTTTATGCTCTTCGTTGCAGCGTTTATCGCCGTCGCGCTCCTCACGCAACGGCGACCGCTCTTCGGCCTGCTCGCGCTCATTGCGAGTGCGCCGTTTGCGTTCGCACACGGGATCGGGCATACCACCATCACGTTGCCGAAAATAACGCTGCTCGCTGTTGCACTGGGGCTCTGCGCGCACCCGGCCCTCGTTCTGCGGCTACGCACGCGCGAGGCACGCTGGTGGCTCGTTGCGTTTGCGGCCGTCGCCGCGGCGACGCTTCTTTCGGTTACGCAAGCCGCCTTTTTCGCGCCTGCGCTGCGCGAGAGTTTAAAGGCGCTCGAAGCGCTAGCGATCTTCGCCGTGGCAATTCTCGCAAGCGAAGAAAGCGATGCGCTCGAACGCTTCGCACTGCCGACCTTCGCCGCGACGGCAGTGCTGGTATCGTTGCTCGCGTTGATCGAAGTCGTTATCGGCGCGCCCTCGGGGCTCAACCTCGGTGCGATCGTGCTGCCGCGTATCGCCGGGCCGCTCGACGGGCCCAACCAACTTGCTGGCTTTCTCGAAATCGCAATCGCGATTCTTCTGGCGGCCCAACTCGCACGACCACGGCGTTACCTCGCGTGGTCGCTTACGGCGGTGTTTCTCGCCGAGATCCTCACGCTCTCGCGTGCCGGCATTTTTTTAAGCGCGGGGATCGTTGTGCTGCTCTCGTTTTTACGGCCGCAGAACGTTCGGGCTGCGCTCATTCCCGCACTTGCTTCGGTGCCGATCGCGGCCGGCGTTATCGCTGCGGCAATTCTTGCGGCTCGTACGTTCGGCGGCGCAAATCTCGCCGACTCGGCAACGTTGATCGGCGGCCTCCTCCGCGTCGGTGCGCGGCAGACGGGCGCCGGCGGCGTCGGGACGCGGCCGGAATTGTGGCGCGCGGCGATCGCACTCTGGCGGCAGCACCCGTGGCTCGGTATCGGCGCGGGAAACTACCATCTCGAACTGGCGCGCGTCGGCCTGCCGAGCGTACGCACGCAACCTAATAGCTTGTATCTTCGGGCGCTCGTTGACGGTGGGCTTCCGCTGCTCTCAGCCACCCTCTGGCTTTGGATCGGCGGCTTCGTGCGCCTCGCACGCGCGTCGATTCGCAGCGACGCATGGGCGGCGGCGTTCGCTGCCACGATCGCGCTCGCCCTTCACGGCGTCGTCGATAACCTGCAGTTCTACCCGAAGGTGCTCGCGTGGTGGCTCTTGCTCGTCGCTCTCGCCGTAGCGCGGCAGATCGCGCTCGCTCGCAGCGCCGAGTAGCGCGCAGTGTCATGCCGAGTAGCGCGCAGTGTCATGCCGAGTAGCGCGCAGTGTCATGCCAAGTAGCGCGAAGCGCGTATCGAGGCACGCGCGTTGTCACGCCGAGTGGAGCGCGAAGCGCTCGTATCGAGGCGCACGCACGCGGAGACGCCCCTCGATACGCCGCTGCGCGGCTACTCGGGGTGACAACGCTTACTCGGGGTGACAACGCGTCGCGGGCAGCCCCTCGATACGCCGCTGCGCGGCTACTCGGGGTGACAACGCTTACTCGGGGTGACAACGCGTCGCGGGCAGCCCCTCGATACGCCGCTGCGCGGCTACTCGGGGTGACAACGCTTACTCGGGGTGACAACGCGTCGCGGGCAGCCCCTCGATACGCCGCTGCGCGGCTACTCGGGGTGACAACGCTTACTCGGGGTGACAACGCTTACTCGGGGTGACAACGCTTACTCGGGGTGACAAACATGCTACGCGTTAGAGCGCTTCGAGGATCCCACGCAACAGCGGCATCCAGCGCCGTTCGCTCGGGCCTTCTTGCGCGGGCGGCAGATCGACGAGAATCTTTCCCTCGGCGAAGCGAAAGCGATTGCGCGTGAGCGATTGCAGCTTCGGAATCCCCGCCGGTGCGAGTGCGAACCCGGTACCGACACCCAACGTGAGCCGGCGTTCGTCGACGACGACGCGAGAAACGCGCTTCGCCAGCGCGATGGAGCGCAGCTTCGTAATCTCCACCAGCGTCTCGAGCGGACGCGGAAGCGGGCCGAAGCGGTCGCGCACCCCGGCGGCGATCTCCTCGACATCGCTCTCGCTGCGCGCGCGTGCGAGCTGCTGATAGATCGCGATTTTCTGCGAGACCTGCGGAACGTAATCGTCGGGAACGAACGCGCTGACCTTGACGTCGATCACCGCTTCCTGCCGCTCTTCCATCGTCGCGCTCGTGCCGCGACGCGCGGCGATCGCATCGGCGAGCAACTGGCAGTACGTGTCGAAGCCGACCGATGCAATAAAGCCCGATTGTGCAGCGCCGACGAGATTACCGGCACCGCGAATTTCCAAATCGCGCATCGCGATTTGCAGCCCCGATCCCAAATGCGTGAACTCGCGGATCGCCTCAAGGCGCGCCTTTGCATCCTCGGTCAGCACTTTGTGCCCCTGGTAGAGCAGGTAACAGTACGCTTGATGATTCGAACGCCCGACGCGCCCGCGCAACTGATAGAGCTGCGCGAGCCCGAAACGGTCGGCGTCGGAGACGATCATCGTGTTGACGTTGGGAATATCGATGCCGTTTTCGATAATCGTCGTCGCGACGAGTACGTCGGTCTCGCCGTCGATGAATTTCTGCATGATCGGCTCGAGCTCGCCTTCGGTCATCTGCCCGTGCCCGATCGCGATGCGCGCGCGCGGAACCAATTGCTGCAACGCGTTGGCGATGGCATGAATCGATTCGACGCGATTGTGCAGGTAGTAGACCTGCCCGCCGCGGTCGAGTTCGGCGGAGATCGCACGCGTAATGACGGCATCGCCGCCGGGGAGCACGACGGTTTTAATCGACATGCGGTTCTTGGGAGCGGTTTGGATGAGCGAGAGATCGCGTACGCCCATTAGCGACATGTGCAGCGTACGCGGAATCGGCGTCGCCGAGAGCGTCAGCACGTCGACGCTCGTTTTGAGTTCCTTCAGCCGCTCCTTATGCATGACGCCGAAGCGCTGCTCTTCGTCGACGATGATGAGGCCGAGGTCGGCGAAGACGACATCCTTCTGCAGCAAACGATGCGTGCCGATCACGATATCGACTTTGCCTTCGGCGAGCGCGGCAAGCACCACGCGCTGTTCGGCCTTGGTTTTAAAGCGCGAGAGTTCTTCGACGCGTAACGGATAGGCGGCGAACCGGGTGCTGAAGGTGCGATAGTGTTGTGCCGCCAGCAATGTGGTCGGCACGAGAATCGCGACTTGCTTTTTATCCGAGACGGCCTTAAATGCCGCGCGCAGCGCGACCTCGGTTTTCCCGTAGCCGACATCACCGCACACCACGCGGTCCATCGGACGCTCGCGCTCCATATCGGCTTTCACCGACGAAACGGCGGTCGCCTGATCGGGCGTCAAATCGTAGGGGAAGGCTTCTTCGAGCTCTCCCTGCCATGCGCTATCGGGCGAGAATGAAAAACCGCGGCTCATCTCGCGTTCGGCGTAGAGTTCGACGAGCCCGTCGGCGATCGCGGCGAGTTGCGAGCCGACACGCGCTTTCGTGCGCGCCCACTCGACGCCGCCCATCTTCGAAAGCCGCGGCGTGGCGCCGTCGCCGGCAGCATATTTCGTCACCTGGTGCATCTGCGTTACCGGCACCATCATGCGATCGCTTCCGGCGTAGTGCAGATCGAGGAAATCTTGCGTGACGCCGAAGAGGGTCTCGCTGCGCAGGCCGACGTACTGCCCGATGCCGTGCACCGCGTGCACCACGAAATCGCCGACCTTGAGGTCGGCGAGCGTCACCGGCACGCCCTCTTTTACGGCACGCAGTTTTACGCGTTTGGGGGGCGCGCCGAATATCTCGCGGTCGCCGAGAATACGCAGGCGCGTGTCGGGAAGCGTAAAGCCGCCGTCGATCGATCCGTGCTCGATGCAGATGCCGCCCTCGGCAAGTGCGCGCGGCATCTGCAGCACCTCAATCCCTGCAGCACTGAAAATCTCGCCGACGCGCGCGACGCCGGAAGTGAGAATGATGATGCTCTCGCGGCGCGCAAGCGCCTCGCGTATTGCTTCGAGGAAGAGCGTCATCTGTCGGTTATAATGCTCGCTCGGGCGCGTCTCAAATACGAGCGATGCGTCGATTTTCGGCAGCCACGCCGGCGCTACGCCTTCGATCGCCCCCGGAAGCACGAGGCTTTGCAGGCGCGCGCAGGCCGCGCCGAGCGCGTCGAGGCGCGGATGCGGCGGCTCGATCTCGGCTAACAGCGCGTCGTCGACGAATTCATCGCGCACGTCGAGTTCTTCTGCGGCTGCATCGGCGAGTAACGTGCTGCGCGCACGCACGCGCTCTTCGTCGAGCGCACTATCGATTGCGGCGAGCGTCGCCGGCTCGACGAGCGTCAACAGCGCATCGTCGGGGAGATAATCGAAGAGCGTCTCGGGGCGATCGTAGGCGAAGGGAATCCACGCATCGGGAAGCTCTTCACCGCGTTCGAGGAACGCACGCACCGCGCGTTCGCGCGGGCCGTCGCCGCCGATTCGTTCGGCAACGTTACGACGGTAGATCTCATCGCGGGGAATCTCGCCCCACGGCAACAGCTCGAGTGCGTCGAGCGGTGCGACGCTGCGCTGGCTCTCGATCTCAAAACTGCGGATGCTCTCGATACTATCGCCGAAGAATTCGATGCGCGTCGGGCTCTCGGCGGTCGCGGCGTAGAGATCGAGAATGCCGCCGCGCACGGCGTACTGCCCGACCGCGCCGACGATATCGGTGCGCTCGTACCCGAGGCGATGCAACCGGCGAATCGTCGCTTCCCAACCCGGCTCCTCACCGACGCGCAGCTCGCTGCGCAAATCGCGCAACAGTGCGCGCGGCATAACGTGCGAGCGCATTCCCGCAACCGAGGTAAGCACGAGCAAGGGCGTGCCGGCATCGAGCGTAGCGAGCAAGGTGATGCGCGCGCTGCGCTCGGCCGGCGATTCGATGCTGCCGAACGCCGCTTCTCGGCCTCGATGTAAGAAGAGATCGGCGGCGCGCGCTTCGCCGAGGTAGCAGAGCAGGTCGGCGTAGGCGCGCTCGGCAGCATCGGGGGTGGGCAGCAGCACGAGCGTCGGGCGTCGGCGCGCGTGATAGAGCGCGGCGAGCAGTGCCGGGCGCGCGGCGGGGATCGTTTCGTGCAGTGCAACCGCGCCGATGCCGCGCTCGAAAGCGGCGAGCGCGGGCGCGAGCGGGCCCTGCTCGCCCGCGAGGCGGTCGAGCAGGGCGTCGAGCGCCGGGCGGGAGGGGCGGGGGAGCGTAGCGGTCATGAGCGCGCTCGATTATAGCAGAGCCTGGAAGCCCGCGGCGCCATTTTCGCGCATCGAGGCTTGTCGGTGGCGCTTCGGCGCGTGATAGAGTAGTGATGGCGGAAAAGGAGCAGGCATGCGGCAAGCGATTACCCGGGAACCAGAGCTCGAACTGCTCGCCGGACGAGCGCTCGCGAAGATGAGCCCGAGCCGGACGCATGGAGTCATTCAACTGGCCCTGGGAAACCTTCTGCTCGCTCGTTCGCGCGGGCGAGGTTGCGTCGCAACCGAGTGGCGATTCGCCATCAACGCTGACGGCGATCCGCGTACCTCGCTGATTCCGGATGTTGCATTCGTTTCAAACGAGCGGTTAGCGTTGCTCGATGCGGAGGCGCGCGAGGAGCCGCCGTTCGCGCCGGATATCGCCGTCGAGGTGCGTTCGCCGAACGACCGTATCGCCGATATCGAGTGGAAAATGAACGCCTATCTCGCGTACGGTGCTCTGCTCGCACTCGACGTCATGCCGAACGAACGAATCGTGCGCGCGTATTCGCACGCCGGCCTCGCGGTGTTCGCCCGAGGCGAGCGGTTCGCGTGCGCCGAGATACCCTGGTTGACGTTCGATCTCGCCGAGGTGTTTGCGAACCTCTAAACATTTCATGAGCGACTGGCAATAAATACGCAAATATGCTATATTATTAGTGATAATCATGCAAAAACGCTATTTTAGCCAGTTGGCCACGCCCCGCGAGGTCGCGGCCGAGATCGGCCTCCGCGCCCGTCGCCTGCGCCTCCAGAAGGACCTGCGCCAGGCTGACCTGGCCAAGCGTGCGCGCGTTTCGATCGCCACCGTCGGCCGCTTTGAAGCAACCGGCGAGGCGTCCTTCGCTGCGGTTCTGCGCATCGCTACGGCGCTGGGCGTCGACCAGGCTCTCCTCAATCTCTTCTCGCCGCCACCGCGGTCGATCGACGAACTTGGAGAGCGCGGTGGCCGTACCCGTCGGCGCGCACTGCGCGGTGGCGTTCCCGCAGATCCTCTTCCTGCACAGGTGAAAGAGTGAAGATTCCCGCGGGTGTACCGCTGGAGGTTTCGTTCGAGTTTGCATCCGGCGTTCTCGTGCCGGTCGGGCGTCTCGCGCTCACACGCACCGAGGTGGCGTTCGAGTACGCACCAACGCTCGCGCAAACGCCGCTCGTGCTGAGCCCGTTGTTCGATTCGCCGTCAACAACCGGACTTATTTATCCGACGAACGCTCCTCATTTTCACGGGCTGTCGGGTGTTTTTGCGCATAGCCTTCCCGATGCATGGGGCGAGATGCTCGTGCGCCGTCGCGCAGAGCGCGAGGGGATTCCCTATACGTCGCTGACCGCGCTCGACCAGCTCGCGATCGTTGGACGGCGTGGGCCCGGAGCGCTCGTGTACGCGCCCGAGATCACAAAAGACGACGACGCCCACATAGATCTCGATGCGCTAGCGGCAAGCGCGATAGAAGTGCTCGAAGGCAAAGAGACCGCTGCGATCGAGCAACTCGAGCGTCTCGGCGGGTCGTCGGGCGGTGCGCGCCCCAAGGCGCTCGTCGGAATGAACGCGGCCGGTCAGTTCGTTGCCGGTGATGCCGACTTGCCTGAAGGCTTCAGTCACTGGATTATCAAGTTCCGCAGCTCTGCAAACGATCTCGAGGATATCGGCGCGCTTGAAGCCACCTACGCAGACATGGCGCGCGCCGCGGGATTGCCGATGAGCGCAACGCGCCTCATCGAGGGGAAGCGAGGCCGCTACTTCGCAACGGAGCGCTTCGATCGATTGAACGGAAATCGCCGACTGCATATGATTTCGGCGGCGGCACTCCTCGACGTTCCGTGGCACGAGCCGACGATGGGCTACGGCGAGCTCATGAAGTTGAGCCGCAGAATGACGGGCAGCGAGGCTGCGGTCGATGACATGTACCGGCGAATGGTCTTTAACGTCTTGGCTCACAATCGCGACGATCACGCGAACCAGCACGCGTTTTTGATGGATGAACATGGAGGTTGGACGCTCGCACCGACATTTGACTTGACGTATTCGCGCGGCCCCGGTACCGGCGAGCACTACATGGATGTGGTTGGCCATGGCGGGGACGACATCACGCGCAGCACGTTCGAAATGGCGGCAAATGCGCAAGGGATCAAAACATCGCAGGCCGCCGAGATTATCGATGCGGTAAGCACGGTCGTCAACGATTTCGCCGTATTCGCGAATACGTACGACCTGAAGCAGTCTATTCTCAAGGAAATCGATCGCGATCTTCAGCGCGGGCTTGCGCGCTTTATGCCGCCCTCCGTCATCAAATCGATGACCGAGTAGCGCTTGACAGAGCGGCGCCGGGTTAGAGCTGGAGCTCCCGAACGGTATCGGTCCCTGAATCGGTGATGTAGAGAGCGTTGTTCGTTGGATCGTAGGCGAGAAAATCCGGGCGATTGTAGCGCGCGACGGGCCCGGCACCGTCGGCCCAACCACACCCAGCCTGGCCGGCAACGATCGTAGCGCTTGCGCTATTCGCCGTGCCGTTCCCGGGTGTCATTTGCCAAATATAGCAATTGGTATAGTCGGTGACATAAAAATTGCCGTTTGCAGAATCGTACGCAATCCCCGAGGCCTCTCCAAATTTCACGCTCGTTCCAGTTCCCTGAGCGCTTCCGCACGTGCTTCCGGCGAGCGTCGTGACCGTGCCACTATTCGCCGTTCCGTTTCCGGGGGTTACCTGCCGAACGACGCAATTGCCGTTATCGGTAACGTAGAGATTCCCATTCACCGGATCGTAGGCGATACTCGCCGGATGATTGAAGCGCGCGGTGGTGCCGGTTCCATCGGCAAATCCGCAGCTCGTGCTTCCGGCGAGCGTTAGGACCGTCGCACTCCCTGCCGTCCCATTGCCGGGAACGATCTCGCGTACCATGCAATTCCCATCGTCGGTAACGTAGAGATCTCCATTTGCAGGATCGTACGCCACGCCCGCCGGGTTATAAAACTTCGCGGCCGCTCCGGTGCCGTCGGCGTATCCGCAGCCCCCTCCACCCGCGACCGTCACGACCGTGCCGCTTCCCGCCGTCCCGCTTCCGGGAGCGAGCTGACGAATCGCGCAGTTCGACAGATCCGTGATGTAGATGTACCCGTTAGCGGAATCGTACGCGTCGCCGATCGGAGCTCCAAACTTCGCGCCCGTCCCGGTGCCGTCGACGAAGCCACAGGCCTGCGAGCCGGCGAGGGTCACGACGGTGCCGCTATTCGCGGTGCCATTTCCCGGGGTCACCGAGCGAACCGCGCAATTCGTGGTGTCGGTAACGTAGAGATCGCCGGTCACCGAATCGTAGGTGATACCTGCGTCACCATTAAGGCGAGCGAGGGTGCCGGTACCATCGCTTAACCCACTAGCGTACGGATTGCCGACAATCGTCGCGGTCATCGTTTCGAAGGTGAGCGGCACGTTCGCCGAGAGCGGCGAACCCGCCGACACGGTCGCAGGCGTCGCCGTTACTGAGAACGTCCCCGAACCAGCGGCGAGCGCGCTCACGGTAAATTCGTTAGGATTCGCGGCGTTCGGCGCAACGGTGGTTACCAAACCCGGGGTCGCACCCGTTATCGAGGCGGCGAGCGTCGGCGCACCGGGACCGATGATGATATTGCCGTCGGCGTCGAGGGGAGCGACGGACAACGAGAGCGGGGCCGCACCCACGACCTGCAGCCCAGAGGTAACGGTGCCGGATATGCCGGTGCCGCTACCGAGGACGGCCACCTGCAGCGAGGCGGGCACCCCCGCGAGCGTGACGTTAATCGAGTTCGTTTGATTCGCTACGATCGATTGCGTCACCGCATTCGTGGAGAGTACGTTCCCCGTTCCGCCGAGTCCATCGTAGGTGGTGAACGTAAACATGTGCGAGCCCGCCGGTGCGGCGATCGGGAGGGTGCACGTGAGCGCACTCAGTGGGCCGCCGACGCTGCAGTTCGGAGAGCCGGGCGTGAGGTTCTGCGCGGTCGGCGTGCCGCCGTCGATCTGCACCGTTAAGGATTGCGTCGAGGGCGATACGTACGCGGGCGTTCGCGATCCGGCCGAGGTGGCGGTCCGCTGCGGAATGGTAATCACCAGGCGCGCATCGACCATTGGCAGCGTGCTTCCCGCACCTGGGAGAGCGGCGTTGCCGGCGCCGGCACTACCGCCGCAGCCGACGAGTGCGAGCGAAAGAGCGACGCTCGCGGCAAAGATCAATCGTTTCATAGCTGCACCTGTCGGATCGTGTAGGTATAATCGCCAACGTAGAGCGAGTTGTTCGTCGGGTCGTAGGCAGGAAAATAAGGATAATTAAAGCGGGCGCTGTTGCCGAACCCGTCGGCGAACGTGCACTGCGTGCTATTGCCGCCCGCGACCGTCGTAACCACACCGCTGTTCGCGGTGCCGTTACCCGGCGTTACTTGCCGCAGGTTGCAATTGTCGTTATCGGAGACGTAGAGATCGCCGTTGGTGGAGTCGTAGGCGATGCCGTTGAGGTAGCTCGCAAACTGCGCCGCGGTTCCGGTCCCATCGACGTAACCGCACGTATTGTTGTTGCCGGCGATCGTCGTGACGACCCCGCTGTTCGCGCTACCGTTCCCGACCGTCACCTGCCGAACCGAACAGTAGTCGGTCACATAGAGATCGCCGTTCGCCGAATCGACAGCAACGCCCTCAATGTTATCGAACGTCGCGCTCGTCCCAGTGCCATCGTTAGACGTGCAGCTCGTCGGATTGCCTGCAATCGTGGTGACGACGCCGCTATTGAGCGTACCATTGCCCGGATCGATCTGCCGAATCGTGCAGCCACTCTCGTCGGTAACGTAGAGATCGTGGGTCGCGGCATCGTAGGCGATGCCGTCGGGATAATTGAACTGCGCTCCGGTTCCGGTTCCGTCGATCTCGCCGCAGGCGGTGTAATTACCGGCGATCGTGGTGACGACCCCGCTATTCGCGGTGCCGTTCCCCGGGGTTACCTGCCGAATGCTGCACTGGTCGGGAAAGTAGAGATTCCCGTTCGCCGCATCGTAGGCGATCCCACTGGGGTAATCTAATTTCGCCCCGGTGCCGGTTCCATCGACGTCGCCGCAGGTCGCGCTCCCGGCGATCGTGGTGACCGTAGCGCTATTGGCCGTTCCATTACCCGGCGTCACTTCCCGAATCGTGCAATTGTCGACCACGTAGATGTTGCCGTTCGCAGAATTGTAGGCGGTGCCATAGGGACCGCCAAACTCCGCACTCGTCCCGGTACCGTCGACGAGGCCCGGTACCCTGGCTTTGCCGGCGGCCGTCGTCACCAGTGCCGCGGCTGTAAGGGGAATATTCGCGGTAAGCGCGCTTCCGGCGAGCGATGCCGACGGCGTCGCGGAGAGGGCGAGCGTTGCCGAGCCCGCGCCGGTTGAGGCGAGCGTGAAGAGATTCGGATTGCCACCGGCCACCGGGGCGATCGTGATGCCCGAGCCCGCGGTAACGCCGGTCAGCGAAGCGGCGATCGTCGGCGCGCCGGGGCCGACGATATAGTTGCCGTCGGCGTCGAGCGTAACGATGACAATCTTCGAGGCTGCTGCCAACAAGAACTGATAGCCCGCGGTCGGACTACCGGAGATCGAACTCGGTGACAGTGCCGTCGCTGAGGTCACCTGGAACGAGGCGGGCACGCCGGCGAGGACGACGGGAATCGCCGGGTTCTGCCCCGCGACGAAAGTCACCGAGATGCTGTTCGCCGAGAGCTGGTTCCCGGCGGCATTGGGTTGGTCGTAGGTAATGAAGGTGAGGGTGTGAACGCCCGCCGCGGCGCTGACCGGCACGGTGCAGTTCAGCGGATACGCCGTCCCCGCACTCGAGCAGTTCGGAGAGCTCGTCGAGAGGTTCTGCACGGTCGGGGTGCCGCCGTCGACGGCGACGGAGATCGACTGCGTCGCCGGAGAGACGTAGGCTGGGGTGCGCCCCGTGCTCGCCGTCCCTTTGGGGATCGAGATCACTACGTGCGCGTTCGCCGCGGCTCCCGTCGATGGGAGCCCCGGGCTCCCGGGCAGCACTGCCGCCGGCCCGGCACCCCCGCCACCACCGCCGCAGCCGGCGAGCGCCGTTGCAAGCAACGCAGCCAAAAGAAAAGTCTGACGGCTCCTGTAACGCATTCAGCGACCCCCTCGCGATGTGCAAGCACCACAGAGCCTCGACCACAAGAATACCGATAGGTGAGGCTGGTGTACGCCCTAAGTAGGACACCCTTAATGAAAGCTCCTTCCATCCTCACACCCCACTTTGAGAGCCGTTGGGGCGAGGCGAAACTTTTTCCGTTATGGCGAGTTATATAGATTGGCACTCAACTGCCATGACTGCTAAACAAGGAGAACAAAACACTATGAGCGAGCTCAGCACCATCGAACGCCCTGCCATCCGCCCCGGCCTCCGGAGCGCGCTGGATTTGCTGAACTGGGATCCGTTCCGCGGCCTCGTCGGCAACCTGCCCCAGGGCCCTTCCTTCGAAGTCGAGCGCAACGACGAAGGCTACGTACTGGAACTCCCGGTTCCCGGCTTTAGCCCCGAGCAAATCGAGGCGACCGTCAACGACGGCATCCTCAATGTCGTCGGAAAGAACGAGCGCCGGAACTTCACCCGCACGATCTCGCTGCCCGATGAAATCGATAGCGAGCGCATCGACGCGCACGTAGAACACGGAATGCTGACGCTGAAGCTACCGCTTCACCCCAAGGCGCAGCCGAAGAAGATCACCGTTCGCGGCTAACGCCGGACGATCGAAGACCCATGCGGAGGAGCGAGCGAATCGCCCCTCCGCTGTTCTTTTGAACGCTCGAAGCGAGTGCTACGGGGGAGCGCGGTGCAGGCGGGGCCAAGCTAGCGCGCTGTGATGGAGCGCTCGCACCTTCCCGACGATCTCGCAACGCTCGAATCGCAGAGCATCTACATTCTGCGCGAAGCGTTTGCGCGCATCGATAATCCGGCGATGCTGTGGTCGATCGGAAAAGATAGCACGGCGCTGCTCTGGATGGTGCGCAAGGCCTTCCTCGGCGAGGTGCCCTTTCCGTTGGTGCTGCTCGATACCGGCATGGAGTTCGCGGAGGTCTACGCCTTTCGCGATCGGCTCGTGCGCGAGTGGTCGTTGCCGGTCGTCAACGAAGCCTGCCCCCCCGAGAGCAGCGTCGACCAGAGCCTGCCGCCGGCGGCGCGCCATGCTGCGCGAAAAACAGCGGGGTTGCGCGCGATGCTCGAACGCGAACGCTACCGCGCCATCATCCTCGGCATACGGCGCGACGAACAAGCGATTCGCGCGAAAGAACGAATTTTCAGCCCGCGCAACGCCGATGGTTCGTGGGATCCGCAGCGCCAACCGCCCGAACTCTGGGATTATTACTCTACCGATATTCCCGACGGCGCGCACGTGCGCGTGCACCCGCTCTTGCATTGGACAGAGCGCGATATCTGGCGCTACACGCAAGCCGAGAACATCCCGTTCGTCTCGCTCTATTTGGCGAGCAACGGGCAACGCTATCGCTCGCTCGGCGAGAGCAATATTACATTTCCTATTCGCAGCGATGCCGACACGATTGAAAAAATCGTCGCGGAATTAGAGACAACGCGAGAACCCGAACGTGCGGGGCGCGCGATGGACGGCGAGAGCGAAGACGCATTCGAACGGCTGCGCGCCGGGGGGTACATGTGAGCGCGCTCCGCGTGGTGATGTTCGGGGATGTCGATGCCGGCAAATCGACGATTCTCGGACGGTTGATGGTGGATTGCGGGTACGTTCCGCAGCAAAAACTCGAGGAGATGGAACGTTCGAGCGAACGACGCGGCGTACCGATGGAGTATTCCTTTCTGCTCGATGCCTTTCAGATCGAACGCGACCAAGCGATCACGCTCGATAGTTCGCGCATTTGGCTGAAGACCGCGCGGCGCGAGATCGTTTTCGTCGATGCGCCGGGGCACCGCGAACTCATTCGCAACCTGGTCAGCGGTGCGTCGGAGGTCGATGCGGCGATTCTCGTCATCTCCGCCGAGGAGGGAATTACCGCGCAGACGCGCCGACAGGCGCTCTTTTTACAATGGTTTGGGCTGAAGTCGGTCGTTATCGCAATCAATAAACTCGATCTCTCCGCCGCGCCGCACGCGCGATACGACGAACGTGCCGCGGAGGCCGACACTTTTCTGCGTGCGCTCGGCATCGTACCGCTGGCAATCGTGCCGGTCGCCGCTCGCGAAGGAGCGAACCTTGCCGCGCCCGGTGCGTCGACCGCGTGGTGGCACGGGCGCACCTTGCTCGCCGAGATCGAAGCGATCGAAACGCAGCACTGCGATGCGAACGCACCTTTGCGCATGGTCGTCCAGGATGTCTATCGCCGCGGTGCGACGCGCTGGATCGTCGGCCGGATCGATTGCGGAGAGATCGCTCGCGGCGACGCACTCACGTTCTGGCCGCTGCGCACGACCGCACGTGTCGCGCGCATCCTGCGCTGGCCCGAGGATGTGGAGCGCGCATCGGCGGGGGCCGCGGTCGCATTGGAACTCGACGAGCGTATTTTCGTCGATCGCGGTGCGATTGCAACGCACGAAGATTGCGGCCCGATGACCGGGCATGCGATCTCCGCTGCCGTGTTGTGGCTCGGCGAGCACCCCGTGCGTGCGGGCACGAACCTGCGCATGCGATTGGGCACGCGCGAGATCGCGGTGACGGTCGCGCGCATCGAGGAAACCTTCGATCCCGAAGACGGGCGCGGACGCGCCGCGCAGGAAGCGCATGCGGGCGACGTCGCCGCCGTTACGCTGGTCGCGCGCGAAACGATCGCCGCCGATCCCGCGCTTCCGGCCTCGAGCATCTCGCGCTTCATTCTGCTCGACGAAGGGCGCGTCGTCGCCGGCGGGAAGGTGCGTGCGGTCGCCGCGGCCGTGCGCGGCGAGGGCGCGACCAATATCGTCGCGGCGCACTCCTCGGTCGGGCACGAAGAACGCGGCGCGCGGAACGGGCACCGCGGCTATGTTTTCTGGCTCACCGGTTTGCCGAGCTCCGGGAAATCGACGATTGCGATGCGCGTCGAACGGATGTTGTTCGAGCGCGGGCGCCACGTCTACGTTCTCGACGGCGACACGTTGCGCACGACGTTAAACGTCGATCTCGGCTTTACCGAAGAAGATCGTCGCGAAAACGTGCGCCGCACCGCCGCACTTGCGGGCATCTTCGCCGACGCGGGGCTCGTTGTTTTGACCGCGCTCATCTCGCCGTACGCCGCCGATCGCGCACAGGCGCGCGCGGCGTGCGCTGCCGGCTTCGCCGAAGTCTACGTGCGCTGCGACCTTGCAACGGCGGAGCAGCGCGACGTCAAAGGGCACTATCGCCGGGCGCGCGCCGGCGAACTCGAGCGCTTTACCGGGGTTTCGTCACCGTACGAAGCACCCGAACGCCCCGATCTTCTACTCGACACCACGCACGAGAGCGCCGAAGCATCGGCCGCCACGCTCGTCGAGTTTATCGAACGCGCGATTTCGCAAGCACGGTAGCGATATTGTCACGCCGAGTAGCGACATTGTCACGCCGAGTAGATGGCGAAGCCATCGTATCGAGGCGCGGCGTAGAGTGCGGCCCTCGATACGCCCACTTCGTGGGCTACTCGGGCTGACAAGGCGTCGTCCATTTTTTTAGCCCGAGAGTTCTCACTTTCCCCCAATCCCCTCCGGCGAGTGCCATTTTCTTTCCATGTGACCAGCGTTTTATTTTTTTTTCGCATGCAATTGCTTCGTTTACATCATAGTATAGGGTGCTCCAAAGAAGAGATAGTGGGCGACGCGAAAACGTGTAACAGTTCGGATCGATACCCATCACATGTTCGGCGACACGTCGTTCGATGTTCCCGGTAACTCCCGTATAAATCGTGCCGTCCGCGCATGCAAGCATATACACGTGGTAGTTCTTCATTTCCCGATGCCTCTGCACGCTTTCGCCGGCGCGACAAGAGCAGCGGGCCCGTAGTGCCCCTCGATACGCCGCTTTCAGCGGCTACTCGGGGTGACACAAGTGGTGCGTGCCCCTCGATACGCCGCTTTCAGCGGCTACTCGGGGTGACAGAGTGCGCGCTACTCGGGGTGACGCAAGTGGTGCGTGCCCCTCGATACGCCGCTTTCAGCGGCTACTCGGGGTGACAGAGCGCGCGCTACTCGGGGTGACACAAGTGGTGCGTGCCCCGGGGGAGCGCGGCAGGCCCCGTGGTGCGGCGTTGCCAACTTCCGCCCTCTGATGATCGATGCGTCCGCAGCCCCCGAGCTCGACCCCTCGTTCGAGCAGTTCTCGGAGTCGATCTCGCACGCCGTCGAATCGGTTCGTAGCATCTCGGAATCGATCGCCGCGACGGCTCAGGAGCAGACCACCCTGATGGTCGCCCTCGCCGAGACCGCCGATCTGCTCTCCCGCGATTCCTGGACGACCGCCTCGCGGCTCCAACAGGCGCAGACGCAGGCGCACGCCACCACGAGCGCGCTCGCCGAATCGGTGCAGGTGGTCGGCGAACTCCTCACCTCGGTCCAGCAACTCGCGGAACTCTCCGGGCAGACCGCCGCGGCGATGGATGAATTCGGGCGCCTGATGAGCGAGGTCGGGCGGATGGCGGCCTTCGTTGAAGATGTCTCCGACGAGACGCAGCTGCTCGCGCTCAACGCGGCGATCGAGGCGGCACGTGCCGGGAAACATGGCCTCGGCTTTGCCGTCGTCGCCGGCGAAGTTGGCCGACTCGCAAAAACGACCGGCGAATCGACCTCCGTCATCACCGGGCTCGTCGTCGAAGTGCGCCGCGAGGCCGAGGCGACGATTGCCGCCGTCCGAGCGAGCGCGGAGCAATCCGCCGAATCGGCGCCGCTCGCCCGCCAAGCGCAAGAAGCGATTCAAGTCGTCGCCTCGCTCTCGACCGATCTCTCGCACGCCATCGACGGTGCGGTCCAAGCAAGCACGCAACAAAGCGATCAATCGAACAAGATGATCGAACGCACCGCATCTCTTTCGACGATGATGGCCGAAGAGGGCCGCGAAGCGCTCGAAGCGGCGTTTGCAACCCAACGCCTCTCCTACTACGGCGCCGAGATGGCGTATCTCTCGCGCTCGACTGGGGTGCAGCGTTCCGAGGGCGCGACGTTACGCTGCGCGACGCTGCTGCCGCCTGGCTACCCGCCTGCGCGCGCGCTGCAATACGTTCAGAAACGCATCGAAGAACTTACGTCGGGGCGTCTCCGCATCGAACTGCATATTCCGTTCGAGGGCGGAACCGAACAAGAAGAGCTCCTGCGCGTGCGCTCGGGTGAACTCGATATCGTTAGCGTCACCACCTTCGTTGCCGGATCGATCTCGCCGCTCGTTCAGCTCTTCGATCTTCCGTTCGTATTCAGCACCCCCGCCGACGCACACGCCGTAATCGACGGCCCGCTCGGACGCCATGTTTTACAGTCGTTTGCACCGTTCGGGTTAACCGGACTTGGTTTTCTGGAAAACGGTATGCGTCATTTTACGAACTCGCTCCACCCCGTCACGCAGCCCGACGATCTGAAACGCATGCGCGTCCGCATACAAGATTCGGTTGTCTATCTTGCGCTCATGCACGCTTTCGGATCGATCCCAAAAGTCATTCCGTTCAATCGCGTTCACGATGCACTCGTCGCCAAAGAGATCGACGCACAGGAAAATCCGCTGGCAAATATCGTCGGCGCAAAGCTCTATGAAGGGCAACGCTATCTAACGCTGACGGCACACGCCTACAACACGCAGATCGTCCTCGCAAACTCCGATCGCCTTCGCCAACTCGCCCCCGAAGATCGCAATGCCCTCGCCAAAGCATTCGAAGAAGCGCGTACCATGCACCGCGCGATTGCAGCGGAGCAAGAAGCCGACGCACTCTCGGAACTGCAGCGTCACCTGGAAGTTCATCGCTTTACCGATATCGAGCGCGAACAATTCATCGAAGCGGCAACATTCGTGTGGGAGCGCATGGAGCCGCTCTTCCCACCCGATATCTACCAAGCGTTGCTCTCGCGGGAGCTCGACGCATGGAGCAATCCGCGTGCGACCATCGACGCACGCCACACACGCGCTTTTTCCGTCGACGAGGTTATCCACGCGATCGACACCTCCGTAGCCGTGGTGCGAAACTCCGCCGGGAGAATCGGCAAGAACGCCCAGACCGAGATCGTGAGTTCGCTCAAGAGCCTCGCCGGTCAGTCGCACGGCATGTCGGAGACCAGCAATGGCCTCGCCGACCGCTTCGCATCGCTGGGCGAGCGTTGCGCGCAGGCGCAAGCACAGCTCGGCGATGCCGATCGCATCGTCGAACGACTTTTCTCGACGATTGAAGCGCTCGCAACGATGGCCATGAAGAGCCGCGACGCCCTGGGCAAATTCGCGAAATCGATGAATCAAATCGTCGACATCGTCGGGCTCGTGCGCGCCGTCTCCGATAAAACAAACCTTCTCGCCCTCAACGCCGCAATCGAAGCGGCGCGTGCGGGCGAGCATGGGCGCGGCTTTTCCGTCGTCGCAACCGAAGTGCGCAAACTCGCCGACAAAACAAAATCGTCCACGCAAGAGATTCGCTCGGTGCTTGCCGACCTCGACAAACGCAGCAAAGCTACCGCCGGCGCTATCGCGTCCGATGTCAGCAAAGCCGAAGCGAGCGGAAGGCATGCGCGCGCCGCGCAAGCGGCATTCGAGCGAATCGGCGGCTTCGTCTCTGCGGCGAACACGACGCTCGGCGACGCCGAACGCGAATCGCGCGCAGCAGCGCAACGTGCCTATGCGATGTACGGCGATTACATGCAGATGGCCGAACTCATTCACGAATACGCGAACGAATGCTCGGAAGCAATCGAGACCGCAGATCGCCTCGAACGCGAACGCAACCGGCTCTTCGCATCAGCGCGCTAACCGATGCCGCTGCGTTTCGGGCAGAGTGCCGACGCGCTCGTCGGGATCGACGAGAACGGAACGATCGTTCTCTGGAATAGCGCCGCTGCTGCGCTGCTGGGCCGAAGCGAAGATGAGGCGCTCGGGCGACCTTGCCACGAGGTGCTCGCCGGCCGAACGCCCTCCGGCTCCCACCTCTGCATGCCCGGCTGTGCGGTGCAGAAAAGTTGTGCGCAGTTTCGTGCCCCGCGCCGATTCGAGATCGTCATCCCGCACCCCGACGGTAGCGACCTTTGGCTTGACGCGGTCACCTGCGTCGTTCCCGACGAACGCGGGCGCCCGGTCGCGCTGCACCTCCTCTGCGAAAGCGTCGCCGCACGCCACCTTAAACGTATCGCTGCGGGCATGCAGCGCGATCGCCAACCAAGCGCCGCGCCGCCCTCGATGCCGGTGGTCGCTCTGACGGGGCGCGAGCGCGACGTCCTGCGCCTGCTCGCCCAGGGAATGCGCACCGTCCAGATCGCCGAGGAACTGCAACTGGCGCCCGCGACCGCCCGCAACCATATCGGCAACCTACTGCAGAAGCTCGGCGCCCACTCACGCGCCGAAGCCGTCGTCCTCGCGCTCCAACGCGGCTTGATTCATTTGACCTAGACGAATCGGTATATTCGTCTCTGGTCGCTCGCGCGTCATTCCCGTACATTCGAATCGAATGAACGTTCGATAGAACGATTCGAGCTCGAAAAGGGAGCGCTATCGCGTGCAAGCCTACGACCAACGATACGAAGATATCCTCGACAGCGCGGAGTCGCTCTTCGCTGCGCAAGGGTTCCACGCCACCAGCATGCGCGATATCGCTCGCGCCGCCTGTATCAGCGTCGCCGGTCTCTACTACTACCTCCCGAGCAAACAACAAGCGCTCTCGCTGATTTGCGAGCGCATCTTCGATCGTCTGGAAGCCGGCACCGCTGAGAGCGCGCGCCTCCCGGATCCGCACGAGCGCCTTGCAGCGTTCGTCCGCGCGCACCTGCGCTACCTCTTAACCAACAATCGCTCCTACCGCGTCTTGTTGCACGATATGCAAGCACTCGATCGCGAAACAAACAGTAACGCGCGCCTGCGTCGACGACGCTATTTCCAATCGCTCGTCGATCTTCTCGCCGAAGTGGATCGCGACGCAGGCGGCAACGCCCGGATGGCTGCCGGCGCGCTCTTCGGCATGCTGAACTGGGCTCCGACCTGGTACCGAGCGGAAAGAGACGGCGACGTCGATGCGACCGCCGATCGGATCACCGATCTCTTCATGCATGGCTTCCGCAGCGGCGCGCTCGTCGCGCAGGCATCGTCATGAGCGAAGGCATCGCGTGGGCTCTCGAAGGGCGCCGCGCGCGCATAACGCTCCAGGCCGGGCCGCTCAACGTGCTCGGCATCGCCGAGATTCGTGCACTCACTACGGCGATTCGCGAGAGCGATGCCTGCACCGTCGTCAGCATCGAAGCCGCCGGCGAACGCGCTTTCTGTGCCGGCGTCGAAGTCGGCGACCACGTTCCCGAAAAAGCGCCCGAGATGCTCGCAGCATTCGAAGAGATGGCGCAAGCATTTCTCTCCGCATCACCGGCCATCGTTTGCGCGGTAAACGCTCCTGCAATGGGCGGCGGTTTCGAGCTCGTTTTGCTCGCCGATCTCGCCCTCTGCTCGACGCGAGCATTTTTCTCGCTTCCCGAAGTGCAACTTGCGGCGCTCCCGCCGATCGCCTGTGCGCTGCTGCCGCGCGCGATCGGCACGCAACGCGCGTTCGACGCGATCCTTACCGGCCGTAAAATCGACGCGCAGAGCGCGCTGGCATGGGGGTTGGTCGGCTCCGTCGTCGCCCCGGAGGAGCTCTCGGCAACAACCGAGGCGCTCTGCGCACGGCTCCTCGGTTATTCGGCAGTCGCCGTGCGTGCGTGCAAGCGTGCGCTTCGCCTCGACGATCTTTCGTCTGCGATGCGTACGTATCGCGACGAGCTTCTACCCAGCCGCGACGGGGCCGAGGGCATAGCGGCATTTCTTGAAAAGCGCTCCCCCGTTTGGGCGCATACCCTTTCCAAAGGAGATGAATATCGATGACTGCCACCACCGAAGCGAGCACCGCTCAAGAAGACATTCTCTATTCCGTTGAGGATCGCGTCGCGACGATTACCTTCAATCGCCCACAGGCCTATAACGCCTACACGACCGAGACGTTGGGGCGCCTGCACGAAGCGCTCCGTCACGCGATGTGGGATGACGAAGTGGGTGTCGTCGTACTCACCGGTGCCGGCCGAAAAGCCTTCTGCACCGGCGGCGACGTCAAGGAATACGCAGAGCGTTACGTCGAGCACCCCGAGCAATTTTGGAAATACATGGTCTTGTTCCAAGATTGTCTCGATTCGATCCGTGCAATGGGCAAGCCCACGATCGCGCGCATCAACGGCATGGCTGTCGGGGGCGGAAACGAAATGAACATGGCCTGCGATCTCGCAGTCGCCGCCGAGCACGCCACGATTCGCCAGGTCGGTACGCGCGTCGGCAGCGTCGCCGCGGGCGGCGGCACGCAGTGGCTTCCGATTATCGTCGGCGATCGCCGCGCGCGCGAAATGTTGTTCTTGTGCGAACCTATTACAGCCGCTCAAGCCCTCGACTGGGGGCTCGTGAACCGCGTCGCTCCGTACGAACAACTCGACGGTGTCGTCCGCGATCTTTGCGATAAACTCCTCGATAAGTTCCCGCAGTGTTTGAGCTATACCCAATGTCAGGTCAACTACTGGAAAGACCAATCGTGGTACGCAACCATCGGCCACGCCCGCGAATGGCTTGCATCGCATTTCGCCGGCGCGGAGACCGCAGAAGGCATGCGCGCCTTCGTTGAAAAACGCGAGCCCGATTACGCCGCAATTCGGCGCGCCCGCCGATGAAAGCTGCGGTCTTCGTCGGGGCAAATCGGCCGCTGGAAATCGAAGAACGCCCGATGCCGGTACCTGGGCACGGCGAGATCGTCATAAAAGTTGCTGCCTGCGGCCTCTGCCACACCGACCTGCACTACATCGATCATGGCGTCCCCACCTTTGCGCCGCCTCCATTGATTCTCGGCCACGAAGCCTCGGGGACGCTCTTCGCCGTCGGCGATGGCGTGAGCGAACGGCACGTCGGCGAGCGGGTCTTGGTGCCTGCGGTCCTCTCGTGCGGGCATTGTGAAGCCTGTCGGCGCGGTCGCGAAAACATCTGTGCGAACGGTACGATGCTCGGCAATCATATCGACGGCGCCTACGCCGAATATCTGAAAGTTCCGGCGAAAGACGTTTTGCCGCTGCCGCCGGAGCTACCGCTCGAAGAAGCGTGCCTTATCGCCGATGCCGTTTCGACGCCTTATCACGCCGTGGTCAACCGTGGCGAGGTGCGCCCGGGGGATCGCGTTGTCGTTCTCGGCTGCGGCGGCGTCGGCATTAACGTCATTCAGATCGCGGTCGCCGCGGGCGCCGAGGTATGGGCGGTCGATATGAAGCCCGAACGCTTGGAATTCGCGCTACAGTTCGGCGCCGCCCATAGTATCGATGCGAGTAGTACTCCCGATATCGCCCGCGCGGTGCGCCGAGCGACCGATGGCGGCGCCGATATTGCTTTTGAAGCGATCGGCAACCCAACGACCGTCCGGGCAGCGATTGAAAGCGTTCGTCGCGGTGGGCGTATCGTCGTCGTAGGCTTTTGCTCCGTACCTGCCGAGCTCCCGGCGGGCAAAGTGATGTTCACGGAATTAGAGATCCGCGGCTCGCTTGGCTGCCGACCGGTGGACTATCCACGCATTATCGAACTCGCGCGGCGCGGGGAGATTCGCATCAAAGAATTGGTAAGCGAGCGGGTTTCGTTACAAGACATCAATCGAGGACTCGACTTTCTACGCGCCGGAATCGGGCTGCGCACGATCGTCGTTCCCTCGCTATAGGAAGGACGCGCTATGAGCACGCAGAGCCTGCCACGAAGCATCGAGAGACTCGTCGAGGATTGCGACCGTATCATCGAAGAACCGGGTTTCGCGCCGGCCGTTGCATGGAAACGGGCCGCGCCGAATCGCGCGACGATCGGATGCTTCCCGGTGTACACGCCCACCGAAGTGTTTTACGCCTCGGGGGTGCTGCCGGTCGGGCTCGCGGGCGGCGGCAACCGCATGGAGATCGCGCACGCCGATTCACGCTTTCAATCCTTTATCTGCTCGATCGTCAAAAGTACGCTCGAACAAGGGATGACCGGGCTCCTCGACGATCTCGACGCCGTCGTCTTCCATTCCATTTGCGACCCAGCTCGCAATCTCGCCAGCGTCTATACGCGTAATTTCCCGGAGACGCCGGTCGAGTACATTCATTTTCCGCAGAATTTTGAAGGTGAGGACGCCGCTCGTTACCTTCGTGACGAGTACGAGCGCGTCGCACGCTTTGCCGGCGAACTCAGCGGGCGACCGATGACGACCGAGGATTTGCGCTCCGCCATAAAACTCTACAATCGCGTGCGAGAGACGATCCGGCGCCTCTACGCGCTGCGCCGAGATGCTCCGCATCTGCTGCGCGCCCGCGAACTCTATCCGCTGGTACGCGTGGGGCATCTCATTCCGCCTGAAGATCACGCGGAATTGCTCGCCGACGCGCTGCACGCTGCCGCAACGCGCGAAGGGCGCGAACGCGACCGCATTCGGGTCGTGCTCACGGGCTCGTTTTGCGAGCAACCGCCGCTCGATTTAATCGCAGCTATCGAGGACGCCGGTTGTTATCTCGTCGACGACGATTTCCTCATCGGGCGCCGCTGGTTTACCGGCAATGTTCCGGAGAATACCGCCGATCCACTCCTCACGCTCGCCGACGACTACCTCAATGCCTCGCTGCCCTCGCCGGTAAAGCACGACATGCGCATATCACCCTCCGAGCTGCTCGTCGAGCGCGCACGTACGCATCGCGCCGATGCGGTCATCGTGCTCTGCGCTAAATTTTGCGAACCATCCCTCTTTGCCTATCCGCTCTATCGTAAAGCCTTACAAGAGGCCGGCATCCCGCATCTCTTCTTGGAGTTTGAAGAAAAAATGTGGATGTTCGATCGGATAAAAAGCGAGATCGAGACATTCGTCGAGTCCCTTCTTTTCGATTAGGAGTACGTGCGATGACCGAAACCCACTATCAAGGCAAGCTTCACCATCTGCAAAAAGAACTGATGTCGGAGTATTATTCGGCGCTCACCGCCTCGGCGAACGGAAGCGGCGTCCCCGCTGCCTATTTGCTCATCGGTGGAAACCCGGTAGAGTTGCTCCGTGCGTTCGACATCCTTCCGGTCTTTCCGGAGGTTAACGCGTTGCAGCTTGCGGTGCGCAAGCAATCGCTACCGTTTATTCAGTCGGCCGAATTTATGGGCTATTCCTCGGATAACTGCGCCTACGTGAAGGCCGATATCGGCATGTACTTCGGCGGGCGGCAGACCCCGTTTGCAACGATCCCCGAACCATCGCTGCTGCTCTGCAATTACGTAGGTTGTAACGTCTATCTCGACTGGTTCGGGCACCTGGCCGAATTTACCGGGCAATCGGCCTTTCAGCTCGATATTCCATTCATCCGTTCGGCATCGGGGAAACCGTCGAAGGAAGACATCGACTACGTCTTGCGCCAACTCCATCATCTCATCGGTCGCTGCGAAGAGATTACCGGGCGCAAACTCAATGAAGAGAAGTTGCGCGAGGCAGTTCGTCTTTCATCGCTCACGGGCGATCTTTGGTCGAAAATTAAGCACCTCACCAAACGTACCCCCGCGCCTTACGATGCCTATTTCGATTCCGTCACCATGATGGCACCGCTCTATTGCCTGCGCGGTACGCCGCAGGGGCTGGAATTCTTTGAAACCGCGTACGCCGAACTCCTCGCCAAGGCCGAAGCCGGCATTGGGCCACTGGAAAAAGAGCGCTTTCGCTACGTCATCGAGGGGCCGCCGCCGTGGCCGCACCTGCGGGCGTTTCGCGATATGTTCTCGCGTTGGGATGCCGTTGCGGTCGCATCGACCTATTCTACCGTGGGAGGACTCTGGGAGTTCGGTTTCACGCACGATCCCGATCGCCCGCTCGAATCGATCGCGCGCCACCTTCTGGAATGGAACCTTACCAACCGCAACTTCCTGCAACGTTACGAGCAGATCGAGCGCTACCTCGAGGAATGGAATGCGAACGCCCTCATCATTCATTCCGTAAAGAGCTGCCGCCTATTTTCAGCCGGCCAGGGCGACATGCGCGAGTATTTCACCAAGCGCGGCGTGCCGACGTTACTCGTGGAATCCGATCTGGAAGATCCGCGCTATTTCTCAGAGGCGCAGATGCGCAATCGGATCGATGCGTTTTTTGAATCGATCGCCCATCGCCCGACGCGCGAAGGAGTAAAGGTATGAAATACGCGGCAGGAATCGACGTAGGATCCACCCAGACGAAATGCATCATTATCGACGAAAACAAACAGATCGTCGCACGCGCTCTTACCGATACCGGAGCTAATATCACGCGAGCGGGCGAGCGGGGCTACGAAGCGGTGCTCGCAGCAGGCGGCATCGCACGCGAAGATGTCCTGTGCGTCGTGGGCACCGGCTACGGCCGCTTCAAAGTTTCGTTCGGCGACCTCCAGATTACCGAGATCACCTGCCATGCAAAGGGTGCGAGCATGCTCTTCCCCGAGACTTCAACGGTCATCGATATGGGCGGGCAAGACGCAAAGGGCATCAGCGTACAAAACGGTGAGGTCGTCGATTTCGTCATGAACGATAAATGCGCGGCGGGCACCGGGCGATTTCTCTCCACGGCTGCCGAGACGCTGGGGCTGGCGCTCGATGAAATCGGCGCGCTCTCGCTCCAGGCACGCAACCCCGTCCGCCTTTCGACCGTCTGCACGGTCTTTGTGGAATCCGATATCATGTCGTACGTCGCGCAGGGGAAGAAAATCGAAGATATACTCGGCGGCATTCACAGCGCTATTGCCGCGAGAACGATCGCCTTGGTTCGGCGCGTTGGGTTAAAACCGAGTTACACGTTCACCGGCGGCGTGTCGCTCAATATCGGCATGGTGAAAATGCTTGAAGAGAAGCTCGGGGCACCGCTCAACGTTAGCCCTGATTCACATTATATGGGCGCGATCGGCGCTGCGGTGTTTGCACTCGAACACGCACTGTCGGCTACGACCGCGTCGTAAAGGAGAACGTAGATGGATATTATCGCCGGCGTCGATCTGGGATCGCGCAGCACGAAGGTCGTTCTCATCAGTCGCGAAGGACATCGGCTCTTCGCGCACGCCACGCGCACGCGCCCGCCGTTGATCGAATTGGTCGACCGTGCCGTAGACGAGGCGCTCGCAAGCATCGGGGCGGTGCGCAGCGACCTGTGTTATATCGCAACGACGGGTTTCGGCCGTTCGAGCTACCCCGAACGCGATCTTCAACTTACCGAAGTTACGGCAGCAGCGTATGGCGCGGCCGCGCTCTTTCCCGCGACGCGCTGCGTTCTCGACATTGGGGCCCAGAGCTCCCGTGCGGTGAAGATCGCGCCGGGTGGACGGGTGCGCGAATTTAAATCGAACGAGAAATGTGCTGCCGGAGCCGGCGATTTCGTCGAGCGCGCTGCGAAGTATCTCGAGACGGAACTCACCGAGGTCGGAGAACTTTCGATGAACGGCGATCGCCCGGTCGCGATTTCGAGCGTCTGCGCCGTATTGGCCGAATCGGAGATCATCAACCACGTTAGCCTCGGCGAGACGCGCGAAAATATTCTGCGCGGGGTTCACCAATCGCTTGCCGAGCGAGCCGTCCTGCTCGTCAAGCGAATCGGCATCGAAGAAGAGGTAACGCTCGTCGGCGGCATGGGCTATCAGGCGGGGATGATTCGGGCGCTGCAAGAGGCGCTCGACGTCCCGATCAACTGTTCGCCGCAACCGGAGATGGCAGGCGCGCTCGGTGCTGCACTGCTTTCCAGACGGCGCCTGGAAAAGAGTGTTGCATGAGCGAAGCGCTCCACGTTCTTCGCGAGGAACACCGGCAGATTCTGGAGGTGTTCGATCGCTTCGAGCGATACTGCGCGTCGCCGAGCGAACCGACGCGCGAGTACCTCGACGAACTGATGGTCTTCATCCATATATATATCGACGCCAACCATCACGGGAAAGAAGAGCGCGCCCTGTTCCGTTCGACCGACGCCCACCCATGGTTGAGCGGCTTCGCAATGCTGCTCAGCGAGCAGCATGAGGAGGGGCGCGGGTTGGTACGCGCTATCGTTTGCGCGCGGAAACGCGGGCAAACCGGGATCGCCGAGTTGCGAACGTTCGTCGAGTTTCTTCGCGCGCACATCGCGAGGGAGAACGAGGCGATCTTCGTTACGATCGAACAGGCGCTCGACGATGCTTCCTCAGGCGATCTTGCAACTCGATTTGCAGAGATCGAAAGCGAGGTTATCGGCCGATGGGGGCTCGCCGAGCCCGACGAAGCGCACCGGAGGATCGGCGAACTGCGCCATTGGGATCGCCTGCTTGCGCGCTCGTAGCCGTTGGTTCGCGATACAAAAAAATCGCATCGGCGACGCAGAGCGCTTCCTCGCTGCCGAACGCTTCGATAGCGACGTGCAGGGCGACGCGCAGGCCCGATGCGGCGGAGCGAACGTTTGCGACCGAAAACCGAGCCCGCACGCGCGCGCCGCAGCGCACCGGCGCGAGGAACCGAACGCGATCGAGCCCGTAATTCAGTACCGCTCCTATTTCCCGAATGCTGCACGCGCGGTGCCAGAGCTCCGGAAGCAGCGCGAGCACGAGATATCCATGCGCGATCGTGCCTCCGTACGGGCCCTTCGCCGCGCGAACCGGATCGATGTGAATCCACTGCCGGTCGCCGGTGCATGCGGCAAAAGCATCGATCCGACGTTGGTCGATCCGCAACCACGGCGCAGAGAGAAGCTCGCTGCCCTCGAGCGCGCGGAGACCGGCGAAACCATGCACGATTCTCGTAGCCATCTCCTTACCTCTCTTCGCAAAAGGAGCCCCAATGCCCCGGTCGATTATCGAACCTTTCCGCATTAAATCCGTCGAACCGATTCGCATGACCACGCGCGAGGAGCGCGAGGGCTATCTGCGCGAGGCAGCGTTCAACCCGTTCTTGTTGCGTGCGGAAGACGTCCTCATCGACCTGCTCACCGATAGCGGCACCGGAGCGATGAGCGCCGAACAATGGGCATCGCTCATGCGCGGCGACGAATCGTACGCCGGCGCTCGCTCGTTTTATCGTTTTGCCGAGACGGTGCGCGATATTTTCGGCTTCCAGCACGTGCTACCGACCCATCAAGGGCGCGCGGCGGAACGCATTCTTTTCTCGACGCTCTGTAAGCCCGGCGATGTGGTGCCGAACAACACCCACTTCGACACCACGCGCGCGCATGTCGAGAGCGTCGGCGCACGCGCCGTCGATCTGCCGATCCCCGAAGGCCGCATTCCCGCCGCGCAGCATCCGTTCAAAGGCAATATGGATGTCGAGGCGTTACGCACGCTGATCGCCGAAGTCGGCGCAACGCGCGTGCCGTTGGTGATGCTCACGGTGACCAATAATTCCGGCGGCGGCCAACCCGTCTCGATGGCGAACGTGCGCGCCGTTCACGCGATCTGTCGCGAACATGGGATTCCGCTCTACATCGACGCCTGTCGTTACGCGGAGAACTGCTGGTTCATCCGCGAACGCGAGCCGGAATTCGCCGGGCGTTCGCCGCGCGAGATCGCACGCGAGCTCTTCTCGTATGCAGACGGGTGCACGATGTCGGCGAAGAAAGACGGCTTAGTCAATATCGGCGGCTTTCTCGCCGGAAATGACGAGGCGCTCGCGAGCGCGGAATCGCGGCTGCTGATCCTCACCGAAGGCTTCACCACCTACGGCGGCCTCGCCGGGCGCGATTTAGAAGCGATGGCGACCGGGCTGAACGAGGCACTGGAAGTGGATTACCTCAACTATCGCATCGCGTCGACTGCCTATTTGGGGCGACGGCTCACCGAAATCGGTATTCCGATCGTGCAACCTCCCGGCGGCCACGCCATCTATATCGACGCGGGCGCGATGCTCGGGCACCTGCGGCCGCAAGAGTTCCCGGGGCAGGCGCTCGTCGGCGAACTCTACCTGGAAGGGGGCGTTCGAGCGGTCGAGATCGGGACCGTGATGTTCGGCGCGACCGATCCGCTCACCGGCGAGGAGCGAACGGCTCCGATGGAGCTGGTCCGTCTGGCGATTCCACGGCGCGTCTACACCCAGAGCCACATCGACTACGTCGGCGAGCTCTGCGAAGAGATCTACGCTCGGCGCGAACGGATCGCCGGGCTGAAGATGCTCTGGCAGGCGCCGCCGCTGCGCCATTTCACCGCGCGCTTCGAGCGGCTTGACCAGGGGCGCCGATCGAGAAGCTGTGACTTTGAAATCCATCTCGGCACCGCAGAACATTCGGCCTATGATTCGGTGCGCTCTCGCTGACCCTAACCCGCTTCGTTGGGTGTGCCCAAACATGAGAGGTGGCCCCGGCTTTCACTGTCAATAGCAGGTCGTATGGTGTAAAATATATCCTAGGAATATGGTGCTGATTGACAGTTTCGACGTTACCGTGCGATACTGTCAATCAGCACCATCTATGAAGCCGTCAATGTTACAGCAAGCAGGTATCGAGCGACAGCCGTCGCGACCCATCCCTCGACGGTTGGCTGCTGTCGTCGAGTGCCTTGAGCTGTTTCAACCCGGGATTCTGACCCTGAAAGACCTGGAATTCTACCTGCGCGAACTCGGCATGAAAGTCGACCCCGCAACCATCGCCCGAGAGCTTCAGCGGTACGGTTGGTTGCTTCCCTTGCGAACTCGCGGACGCTGGGAATTTGCTCCGGGCGCACGAGCAGGTGCGGTTCCTTCCGGCGACCCCTTCATTGAACTGCGAGCGACTCTCCAGCGGCGGACTCTTCCGGTAGCCCTTGCGTACGACTCGGCTGCTTGGCTTCAGGGGCTCAGCGCTCGTCAACCGCATAAACACGTATTGGCAATGCCACCGAGGCAACGGAAGCTTCCGCCGGCACTGAGTGAATTTCGCGTCACGCGAACATGGAGCGTGCTCGAACCCGAAACGAAGGACAACCTCCCTGTGTGGCGCGTGCCGACGCTCCTCGCAAAAATGGCAATCGTTCCACACTACTATCGTGATTGGCCAAATGTCATGGAATGGCTCGATGAGGCATTCAAGCGCGCGGATCCGGCGGATCTCGAATGCGAACTTGATGGTGCGTCCGATCCCGCACGCGTACGGCTCGCCTATCTTGCGGATCGTGCGAATTTCAAAAACCTCGCGCAAGAACTCATGAAAAAAGCGCGACCCAATGGGCTTGTGTACCTTGGTCGGGATCGCGCGCGCAGTCGCTTTGTTCGCGAATACAATCTCATCGATTCGCTGCTCGTACCAAGCGCAAAATCATGATTACCGAAGGGCTGCTCCTCCGCCACTGCCAGGGACAGCGCATGTTCCGCGATGGCGCGCTTATCGACGTGGCTCAAGATCACGCCCTCCATCTCCTTCATGAGGCGGGGTTGTTCGAGCTCGGACTGGTCTTCAAAGGCGGTACGGCTTTGCGAAAATTCCGTCTTGGCTCTGCGGGGCGCTTTTCAACCGACCTCGATTTTGCCGTAGCAGACCAAGGCCTCGCCGAACTTGTCTTTGAGCACTTGCACGAAGCATCGGTCGAGGGATTCGCATTTACCGTCGAGCAGTTGGTTCCAGCTCGGCGCGCTCGATTGCACATCACATCTTCGCTCGGTTCGCCAACGATTCCAGCGCGTATCGACATAGCACATGAACTGCCGTGGCTGCCGCCGGACGTTATTTCCCCTATTGGGTTGCCGATCCATCGTGCATACAACATTCCCCTACGATCGACTGCCGTGATCCGTGTCGAAGAGCTAATCGCTGAAAAGCTCGCCCGCTACCGGCGCGACAGCTTGGCCCGCGATCTGTACGAGCTTGCCTGGTTTAGCTCGCGTGCATTTGATGAAGAACTCGTGCGTCGGTTGACCGTTCTAAAGGTCTGGCGCGACATCAACGTGACTGGATTGGGCGACGCGCCGTTCGACCCCGAAGAAATATTGCGGGCAAGAGCACGCAGAGAGTTTCAGGAGGAGGCGATCGGCTTCCTAACCTTGCCCGTCGAGATCGATAAGTGGATCGAAGCTGTTCGAACGCGCTATCGATTCTTGCGCAACGTCGATGATACTGAACGAGGACTGCTCGCAGCGAACCCGCGCGACGCGTGGACGGTGCAAACGCTTGTTGCCGAGTATCGCAACCGCCCAACGCAAGAGTAGGTGAAGCTGGCCCGTTTCCGTGGACATTTTCCGCCTTGCAAAGAAAGGCCGATGATTCTGACCCGATTCATGGACCAGTCCGATCGGTCCGCCACGTTCATGCAGATCGGCGGGCCTCGTCGAGGGTTTCGAAGTACGCGGGGTTGAGAAACTCGCGCTGGAGGCCGCCATTAAACGATTCGATAAACGAGTTGTCGGTATTCCCATCGTGCAACCGCCCGGCGACCAGGACACTATCGTCGACGCGAGGGGATCGCCGGGCTGAAGATGCTCTGGCAGGCGCCGCCGCTGCGTCATTTCACGGCGCGTTTCGAGCGGCTTCACCAGGAGAGCCCTCTATCGGAAGGAGCATTGGGGCGAAAACCCTAACCGGGTGAGGCTTTCGGGGCCATCGGCTCCGTGCGCTTTCTCACCCGTCATACTACTGGAGCCCACTATGCTCGTTTTTCGTCGCCTCGTCACCGGCGCCGCTGCCGTAATCGCAGCTATGTCGCTCGTGGCCTGCGCAGGCGGATCGGTCGCGACCGTCAACGGCCAATCGATCAGCCGCCAAACCTTCGATAAGAAACTCGAAGCCAGCCCTACGGCACGCGGCGTGTTGCAACAGCTCGTTCTGCAGACGCTGCTCGACCAGTACGCTCAACGCCACGGCATTCACATCACGAAAGCGCAGATCGCGGCGCGCGAGGCTGAGATTGCGGCGAATTATCCGCCGGGTTCGTTTCAGCGCCAACTCGCGGCGAACGGCCTGACCGAGCACGACCTGCACCAGATCATCCGCCAGCAACTCATCATCGATGCTGCGGTCGGCAAGAACGTGCAAATCTCGGAATCGCAGATCGCGGCGTTCTTCAATAAGAACCACGCGCAGTTCGATACCCCCGAGCAGATCAAAGCACGCCACATTCTCGTCAGCAATCTCGCGACCGCGCAGAAGATCGAAGCCGATCTCAAAGCCGGCCAGCACTTCTCGGCGCTCGCCAAGCAGTACTCGCAGGATCCCGGCAGCCGCGATAAAGGCGGCGAACTCGGTTGGTTCGGACCGAACCAGATGGTGAAACCGTTTGAAGCCTACGCATTGACCGGCAAGATCGGTGCGATCAGCCCGCCGGTGCACTCGCCCTTCGGTTGGCACATCATTCAGGTGCAGGCGCGCAAGCCTGCGGTGAAGGCGACGCTCGCATCGGTGCATCAGCGCATCGAAGATCAGTTGCGCGAACAGGCCGAAGCGCCGTTGGTGCAGCCGTTCATCGCCGGCCTGCAGAGCAAGGCCACGATTCAGATCAACGATCCGCGCTTCACCGGCCTCTTCCCGACGCCGCCGCCTTCGGCCGCTCCCGCAGCGACCGCCGGCACGGCCACGGCAGCACCGTCCAGCGCGCCGTCGGCCCCGCCGTCGAAAAACTGATCGCAGCGCAGCGATCGCACCTCGACGAGGCTCCGGGCTGGTACCGGGGCCTCGTCTTGTGTTGCGGCGAAGCCTTTTAAACCTATGCTCGTTCGTATCATCGGGCTTGGCCCCGGCGACCCGTCGCTGCTGACCGTCGGCGCTATCGAAGCCTTGTCGGGCTTACAACGCGTCGTCTTCCTGCTCGCGCCTCCCGCGCTTCGAGAGTCGCTCGCACAGCGAGCGATTGCATTCGACGCCGAGCCGCTTCACGATGCCGCGGCAATCGTCCGCGGAAGCAGCGACGCGATCGATCGTTTCGTCGACGCTCTCGATGAACGCGATATCGGCATCGCCGTTCTCGGCAACCCCTTCTCCGATTTTCCCGGCCTCGCGCAGTTCCAGCGAGCGCTCGATGCACGCGGTGCACGGACGGAAATCGTTCCCGGCATGCCGCGCGCGACGTTGGCGGCATCCCTCGAAGTAGCGCTCGTGCCGTTGCCGCCGCAAGCGCAGCGCTACACGTTCGCAGAACTCGTCGAAGTGATGGCGCGCCTACGCTACGGTTGCCCGTGGGATCGCGAGCAGACGCACCGGACGTTAGTGCCTTATCTGATCGAGGAGACCTACGAAGTCGTCGAAGCGATCGAGCAGGGCGGGCTCGACGGGCTCTGTGAAGAGCTCGGTGACCTGCTATTGCAGATTGTTTTCCACGCGCAGATCGCCAGTGAGAGCGGCGCGTTTACCGTCGCCGATGTCATCGACGCGCTGGCGAATAAAATGGTACGCAGGCACCCGCACGTCTTTGCCGATGCCGTTATCGAAGACGTCGATGCACAGTGGCGCAGCTGGGAGAAACTCAAAGCGCAAGAGAAAACCGGGCTCGCGCGCGCGAGCCGGCTCGACGGAATCCCGCAGCACCTCGGCGCACTGCAACGCGGACAGCGCATGCAAGAGAAGGCGGCGCGCGTCGGCTTCGATTGGCCCGGCGTTTCGGGTATTCTCGATAAGCTCACCGAAGAGCTCGGCGAGCTCGCCGAGGCGCAGCGCGCCAAAAACGACGACGCTCACGTCCGCGAGGAGCTCGGCGATGTGTTTTTTACGCTGGTTAATCTCGCTCGAGCACTAGGAATCGATGCGGAGAGCGCGGTCCGCGATGCGAACGAGAAATTTTATCGGCGTTTCACCTTTATGGAGCGCGCCGCCGCCGAACGCGGGGTAGCGCTCGCCGATCTCACCCTCGATGAACTGGAGGAACTGTGGAAGAGAGCCAAGGGCGGCGTAGCCTAATTCGCTTGCGCATGAGCGCGCACGACGCCCATTACGGCGGCAATCTCGTCGACGGCGCGCGCATGCTCGCCCTCTTCGGTGATGTCGCAACGGAGCTGCTTATCGCACTCGACGGCGACGAAGGGCTCTTCGTGGCCTACGACAGCGTCGAGTTTCTCGCTCCGGTCTATGCCGGCGATTATATCGAAGCGAGCGGTGAGATCGTCACCGTCGGCAACACCTCGCGCAAGATGCGTTTCGAAGCGCGCAAAGCGATCGCCGTTCGCAGCGATATCAGCGAGAGCGCTGCCGACGTGCTCGACGAACCGGTCGTCGTCTGCCGCGCTAGCGGCACCTGCGTTACCCCGAAGCACAAGAAACGGCGCTAATTCGCGCGTGCCGATGCTCTCGCCGCAAGCACTGCTCGTTCTCGCCGTCGCGGTGGTCGGCGTCTTGCATACGATGGTGCCCGACCATTGGGCGCCGATCGCGCTCTTAGCGCGCCGTCGGAAGTGGTCGCAACTTCGCGTGGCGCAGGCCGCGCTGCTCGCGGGGCTCGGACATACGCTCTCGACGCTGGCGATCGCAACGATCGTCTGGGCGGGCGGCATCTATGTCGCGCAGCGTTTCGGGCACCTACTCGGTATCCTTTCGAGCGTTGCGCTGCTGGCGTTCGGCCTCTGGATCGCCGTTGCGGGCTGGCGCGAATTGCGCGAACACGACCGTGCAGCCGCGCACGGGCACGCACACGATTGCGACGATGCCCGCTCGCGCGGAGCGCTGCTGGTGATTCTCGGCTCCTCGCCGATGATCGAGGGCATCCCCGCCTTTTTCGCTGCCGCGCGCTACGGCGTCGCACAACTCGTCGCGATGTCGATCGTCTTTGCAGCGAGTACGATGCTGACCTACGTCGCGCTCTGCCTGCTATCGAGCGCGGGGCTCGCACGGGTGCAGTTCGGCCGCTTCGAACGTTACGGCGAGGTGATTAGCGGCCTCTTTATCGCGCTCTTAGGCGCATTTTTCGCAATCTTCCCGGCACTCTAAGCGAACCGTGCATTCACTCTTTGCCCAGCCGTTCTTTACGCGTTATTTTTTTGCGCGCCAACTCAGCGTGCTCGCCTACTCGATCGAAGCAGTCGCCGTAGGTTGGCAAATCTATGCGATCGCGCACGCGGCGCTGGCATTAGGGCTCGTCGGGCTGCTGCTTTTTCTGCCGCAGGTCGCACTCGCCGTTCCCGCAGGCGTGCTCGCCGACCGTTTCGACCGGCGGAAAATCGTCTTTCTCTGTTCGTTCGGCGAAGCGCTCGGCGTCATCGTTTTCGCCTGTCTGGCATGGCAGCAATCGCATGCATTCTGGGCGTATGGAGCGGCGCTCCTCGTCAGCGGCGCCGCACGCGCCACGAGCGCGCCGGCAGAGCGTGCACTCCTCGTCGGCATCGTCGATGAATCGGCGTTCCAACGCGCCTCGGCTCTTACGTCCTCGGTCGCCCAAATGCTGACGATTCTCGGCCCCGCTGCCGCCGGCGCACTGATCGCACTCTCAACGCCGCTCGCATTCCTCGTTGCAGCGTTCGCGTATCTCGCGTCGGCCGCCGCGTACGCATCGCTTCGCATGCGTTCGCAGCCGCACATCGACCCAGGCGAACTCGACCCCATCGGCGGCATCCGCTACCTGCGCAAACAACCCGAGGTGCTCGGCGCGATTTCGCTCGATCTCTTCGCGGTGCTTTTCGGGGGCGCAACCGCGCTCTTACCGATCTTCGCGACGACGATTCTCCACGTCGGCCCGCTGGGCTTCGGCCTGATGCGCGCCGCACCGGGGGTCGGCGCCGCGATCGTGGCGGGCTATCTCGCGCGTCGGCCGCTCGAGCGCGGAGCGGGGCGCGCGCTCTTTTTCTGCGTCGCCGCTTTCGGCATCGCAACGATCGCGTTCGGCCTCTCAAAAAATCTCGCGCTCTCGCTCGTTGCCCTGCTCGCAATCGGGGGCTTCGATATGGTCAGCGTCGTCATTCGGATGATGCTCGTACAGCTGCGCACGCCCGACCCGCTGCGCGGGCGCGTCAGCGCGATCGAGAATATCTTTATCGGCGCCTCCAACGAATTGGGCGCCTTTGAATCGGGGCTGACCGCTGCCTGGCTCGGCGCGGAGGCCTCGGTCGCGCTCGGCGGGCTGGCGACGCTCGCGGTCATCATCGCCTGGGCCTTCGCCTTTCCCAGCCTCCGTCGCCTCGACCGGCTAGAAAGCGCACCTTAAGGGGCAGCCGAGGGCCTCTATGTGTCTTTTGTCACAGGAACGGAAAACCAGTCTGGGAACTCCCTGAGAGCTCCGGCAAGCATGCCGGCGCATGACTGCACTCTCCCCATTCGTAGCAGAAGGAGTTCCCTTGAACGTTCGATCTTCTCGCGCTCTCCGCAGCCTGGGTTCCCTCGCCGCCGCCTGCGCGCTCGGCGTCCTGGTCGCCGGTTGCGGCGGCGGCGCCGGTTCCTCAGCGCTCCCGACGAAGCCCGTCTCGCCCACGAGCGCCTTTAAACCCAAAATTTTCCCCGTCATGCATATCTCGCGGTCGACCGCTTCGATTGCGATGGCGAAACTCACCCGCTCGGGTGCCTATTACTCGCCGATCAAAGGCGGCAAACCGATTCGGATTCATACGAAGACCGTCTCGGCAGGCATGAACCTCACCAACAACGGCGGCCCCGTCGTCCCGACGGCAAGCGTCTATAACATCCTCGTGAACTGCCCCGACGAGAGCTGCTGGGGCGGCGATATCTCGGGCTTCGAGAACAGCTTCTTCTCCAGCAACATGGTTCACATTCTCGACCAATACGTCGGCCAGTCGGCGACCTATACGGTCGGCGGCGACGTGCCGGTAACCTATAACACCAGCAGCCAACTCGGCGACCAAGATATCGTCAACATCATCTACAACGTCGCCCAGCAGTACGGCACCGGCTACAACGCCGTCTATAACGTATTCCTCGAGAGCGGCGTGCAAGAATGCAGCCAGAACGCCGGCGGCTGCTACCTGCAGCAGTACTGCGCCTACCACGGCAGCAACGACTATAGCGATATCGGCCACACCCTCTACACCGTGGAGCCCTACCAGGATGTCTCGGGCTGCCAGGTGAGCTCGGTGAGCAACGGCGGACAATCGCCCAATGGCTCGACGATCGATTCCACCTCGTCGACGCTCTCGCACGAACTCTCCGAGACCTTCACCGACCCCGATGTCGCGGTGAACAACCTCGCATGGTACAACTCCTCGGGTGGCGAGATCGGCGACCTCTGCGCCCCGGCGGCAGGCGTGCCGACGCAGCAAGTCACGCTCAATGGTGCCGTCTTCGAGATCCAAGGCGAGTACGACAACAACGTCTCCGATTGCTCGTGGCAATCGCCGTAGCGTAGCTACGGTCGGCGAGATTCGGCGGGGTTCGGTTCGCAAGAACCGAACCCCGCTGCTATGTCGGTTCAACGTGCGGATGCGGCCGCGATTGCGAGCGCGGCCGCCGCGCTTCAGGGCGGGGCCTGCGTTGCTTTCCCAACCGAGACCGTCTATGGCCTTGGGGCGGCGGCCTTCGACGCACGCGCCGTCGCGAAAATCTTCGAGATCAAAGCGCGCCCGACGTTCGATCCGCTAATCGTCCACGTGCTCGATGCAGCGATGCTCGCCCGCGTCGCAGCCGAGGTGCCCCCGCTCGCCGCGCAGCTCGCGCAGCGCTTCTGGCCCGGCGCGCTCACGCTCGTCCTCGCAAAACGCGCCGAGATTCCCGGCATCGTCACCGCCGGTCTCGCGAGCGTCGCCGTGCGCATGCCCGCGCACCCGGTCGCGCGCGCGCTCCTCGCCGCAGCGAATCTGCCGATCGCCGCGCCGAGCGCAAACCCATTCGGGCGCTTGAGCCCAACGAACGCCGAACACGTGCGCGCACAGCTCGGCGAGCGCGTCGAGATCATCCTCGACGGCGGCGCAACGCCGCTGGGGATCGAATCGACGATCGTCGCTTTCGACCCCGTTCCCACGCTGCTGCGCCATGGCGCGATCGCGCGCGAAGCGATCGAAGCGGAGATCGGCCCGTTGCTCGACGCGACGGCGCCCGTCGATGGCTCGACCCCGCAAGCACCGGGGCAATTGCTGCAGCATTACGCACCGCGCACGCCGATTCGCGTTATCGAGAGCCTCCCGCCGCGCGATCGGCGCGTGCGCGCTGCTTATCTCGGCTTTAACGAAGGCGGCGAAGGCTATGCCGCGCAGCGCGTGCTCTCCGCTGTCGGAAACGATATCGAAGCGGCCGCGCATCTCTTCGAGTATCTGCACGAACTCGACGCACTCGGGCTGGAACGCATCGACGCAGCTCGCGTGCCCGCACGCGGGCTCGGTGCGGCGATCGCCGATCGGCTCGCGCGCGCGAGCACCCGATGAAAGCACCGCACGCCAGCAGCGATCTCGAAAAACAGCGCGCGTTGATCGCGCTGCTGGTATTGGCATTTGCGTGGGGCCTGAATTGGGTAGTGCTCAAAGTGGCGGTCGCCTACGCACCTCCGTTGGTCTTTGCCGCCGCGCGTATGATCGGCGGGGGCATCGCCCTGCTCGCGCTCTGCGCGTGGCGGGGGCGCGGGTTACGCCCGCGCTTTCTCGCAACCTACGCCTGGATCGGTCTCTTCCAAACTGCAGGTTTCATGGGGCTGGTGATGTCGGCGATCGCGATCTCAGGGGTCGGCGCGATCTCGACGCTGGCCTATACGATGCCGCTCTGGGTTGCGCTCGCAGGCGTCTTTTTTCTCGGCGAACGCTTGCACCCGTTACAGATTTTCGCACTCGCTTTGGCGATGCTGGGCATCCTCGCAATCGTCGGCTTCGAGCATCTCGGACGCGCGGGATACGCCGACCTGCTCGCACTCCTCGCCGGCATCGCGTGGGCGGCCGGCGTCATCATCACCAAACGGCTGGCAAATCGCACCGAGATCGACGTTATCGAACTGACCACCTGGCAGATGCTCGCCGGTGGAGCGGTGCTGGGAGTAGCGGCGTTCATCGTTCCGCACGGTCCGACGCATTACACGCTCGCCTACATGGGAGCGCTGGCATATAACATCTTCATCGCGACGGCGCTCGCCTACGTGCTCTGGGTGTACGTGCTCGATCGTCTGCCTGCGCGCGACGCGAGCATGGGCGTACTGAGCAACCCCATCGTCGGCATCGTCGCCGCGTGGGCGTTTTTAGGCGAGATTCCCTCGCCCAGTGTCGGCTGGGGCATCGCCTTAACCCTCGCCGGGCTTGCATTGATGGCCTACGCCGACCGCGCGGGCGCGCAGTGAGCGACGCGGCGAAAGCGTTACGTAAGCGTATTCCCCGCGCGCAGCTCTGTGCGTGGGAGGATGCGGTACGCACCGAGGATCCGCTCGTCGTCTTGCGCCGTCAAGAATCGACGCGTATCCCCGCATTGCTGCCGATTCGCCACCAACGCATGCGCCGCGATCCATTCGCTTTTTTCCGTGGAGCGGCGGCGATTGCAGCGAGCGATTTCACCGCACTTCGCGTTACCGGGTTACGCGCACAACTCTGCGGCGACGCGCACCTGCTCAACTTCGGCACCTTCGCCACCCCCGAACGCAATCTCGTCTTCGACGTCGTCGATTTCGACGAAACGCTACCGGGGCCGTGGGAATGGGACATGCTGCGGCTCTGCTCGAGCCTGGTGGTCTTTGCAGCATCGGTCGGCATTCGCAGCGACCGCGCCGCCGATGCCGTCGTTGCAGCAGCCTGCGCCTATCGCGAAGCGATGAATGCGTACGCGCAACTCGACCCGCTCGCTATTTGGTACGACCGTATCGATGTCGACGCGCGCATCGCCGACGATATTGCGATGCGCTCCTCAGCCGAGGCGCTCCTGCCCACACTCGTAACCCCGAACTTGCGTACGCCGCGTTTTGTGGATCGACCACCGCTCTTTCGGCGCCTCCGCCACGCCGACGAACGGGTCGAACTCGCGCACGGCATTCTGCGTTCCTATCGAGCCTCACTTCCCGAACATCTTCGCGTTCTCTTCGACCGTTACCACAGCGTCGATATGGCGCTCAAAGTTGTCGGCGTCGGCAGCGTGGGAACGCTCTGCCTCGTCGTGCTCTTGCTCGCCGATAGCGAGCCGGCATTACTCTTGCAAGTAAAAGAGGCACAACGTTCGGTGTTGGAGCGGCCGATAGGGCTCAGCCGTTTTGCCCATCACGGCGAACGGGTCGTCGTCGGCCAGCGCCTTATGCAGGCAGCTAGCGATATCTTTTTGGGATGGAGTAGCGACGGCGACCGCGATTTCTACGTCCGTCAGTTGCGCGATATGAAAGGCTCGCTTGACACCGCCGGGATCCGCCCCTCGACGTTGATTCGGTACGCACGCCACTGCGGCAAGACGCTCGCGCGCGCGCACGCACGTTCGGGTGAGCCGGGGGCGATCGGCGGCTACCTTGGGAACAGCGCCGAATTCGAAGAAGCGATGCTGCGGTTCGCACTCGCCTACGGCGTGCGCTGCGAACGCGATTACTCCGCGTTCGTGGCCGCGTGCGTGCGCGGTGAATTCGCTCTCGAAGAATAACGGCGCGAGAGCAGCATCGCATTCCCCACGACAAAGAGGCTCGATGCGCCCATCGCACCGGCCGCGTAGATCGGCGCGACGATGCCGAAGGCCGCCAGTGGGACCAAGGCCACGTTGTAGGCGAGCGCCCAAAAGAAATTCAGCCCGATCGTTCGCATCGTCGCGCGCCCGATCTCGATAGCCTCGACGATCGCTGCAGGATCGTCGCGTAACGCTGCCGTCCCCGCGGTCTCCAATGCGACCGCAGCGCCCCTACCCATCGCCATGCCGACGTTTGCGAGCGCGAGCGCAGGTGCATCGTTGATGCCGTCACCTAAAAAGGCTACCTGCGCACCGGCATCGCGGAGATTGCGCACGAGTTCGCCTTTCCCCTCGGGCAACAACTCGGCGTAGAAGCGTTCGATGCCGCATTCCTCGGCGATACGCCGAGTGACCCCAAGTGCGTCGCCGCTCGCGAGCGCAACGGCGATACCGCGCGCTTTCAGGCGCTCGACGGTACTGCGCGCGTCCGCGCGAATGGGGTCGGCGATCCGAATGCGCCCCAGCAGCGTTCCATTTTCGGCGACGTAAAGCGCGCTCTCGGTGCTCTCCGCCTCCGATACCGCTGCGAGATCGAGGCCGCGCTCGCGCAGAAATGTCGCGCTCCCGACGAGCACCGTGCCACCATCGACGGTTGCACAGAGCCCGCGGCCCCGGAGCGCGGTGACATCGCGCGATGTCGGAATATCGAGCGATCGCGCGCGTGCCTCGCGCACGACTGCGCCGGCGAGCGGATGTGCGGAAGAAATTTCGAGCGAGGCCGCAAGCGCAAGCACGCGACGTTCCTCGGCGGCGAAGGTATCGATGCCGACGACCTGCGGCTCGCCGCGCGTGAGCGTTCCGGTTTTATCGAATATCACGGTATCGATCTTTGCGAGCCGTTCGAGTGCATCGGCATCCTTCACCAGAATGCCGTGCCGCGCAGCGACTCCGACGCCGGCAACGATCGCCGTCGGCGTCGCCAAGCCCAGCGCGCACGGACAAGCAACAACGAGCACCGCGACCGCGGTGATCAACGCTTCGGCCGGTGCGTGCTGCGTCAGCAACCAGCCGAGCAACGTGATCGAGGCGATCGCGAGGATCGTCGGCACGAAGACCGACGCGATGCGGTCGGCGATCCGTTGAACCGGCGGCAAACTCCCCTGCGCGCGCGCGACCACCGCGGTAATGTGTGCGAGCGAGGTGCCCGCGCCGACCGCAGTCGCTCGCACCAAGAGCGCCCCGTCGCCGTTGAGCGTACCCTGCTCGACGCGGTCGCCCGCGCCGACTTCGACCGGCATGCTTTCGCCGGTGAGCATCGCGCGATCGATTGCGCTCGCACCTTCGACGATCTCGCCGTCGATAGGGATACGTTCGCCTGCTGCAACCGCTACGATATCTCCGACACGTAAGAGGTCGGCGGCGATCGTTTCTCGGGTGCCGTCGGCGGCGACGCGCACTGCCGTCGGAGGCCGCAGCGCAATCAATTCACGCAAGGCCTGCGAACTGCCGACCTTCGCGCGCGCTTCGATGTATTTCCCGATCGAGATCAGCGCGATGATGGCGGCCGCCGTTTCGAAATACGTGGGGACGCGGCGCGCGAGATTCACGTAACTCAAGGCAAGCGCTGCGGTCGAGCCCAACGAGACCAGCGTATCCATCGTCGCACTCCGCTCGCGCAGCGCCATCCAGGCGCCGCGGTGGAAGTGCGCGCCGAGCGTCAGCCAGACGCCGGTTGCGAGAATCGCTTGAACGACTTCGTTGCCGCGAAAGTGCAGCGGAAGCATCGCGAGCGCGACGACGAGAGCCGCCGCGGCGCTGCCCCAGATCAGCCCACGGGCCTGCGCGTGCAATGCCGCAACGCGCTCGCGCGTCGCGGTCTCTTCATCGGCTGCGACCTGTGCGCGATAGCCGGCGCGCTCGACGGCAGCGATGAGGTTCGCGACCTGCGTGCCGCCTTCGAAGGCGACGCTCGCTCGTTCGGTCGCAAGATTGACCGAGACGTCGTCGACGCCCTCGACGCGGCGCAAGGCCCGCGAGACGTGATTGACGCACGAAGCACAGGTCATGCCGCCGATAGAGAGCTCGACGCGCTCCTCGGCGTGCGTGGCGCTCATACCAGTGCGTATCCAGCCTCGTCGAGCGCGGCGGCGATCTTCTCCCGGTCGATCGCGCTCTCGCTCTCGAAGTGCGCCCTGTTGTGCGCCAGGTCCACCGCCACGTTCTGCACGCCGGGTAGGCCCTCGAGCGCCTCCTTCACGTGGCGGGCGCAGTTCTGGCAGGTCATCCCGGTAATTTCAATCGTTTGCGTCATGGTTTCTCGGCCCCCTTCGTTGCCTCTCTCCAGCATAACCATGGCCGGGTTGCAAGCGAGCGACCTTGGTCGGCCCCCTCCCAGCCTTGCCTAGCACCGAGAGATACGGTACAACCAATCTATATGATGCTTTCCGCCCGATGGGCACGCGGGGCAGTCGCCCTCGCGCTGGCGTGCGCCTGTATCGGCGCAGCCGCGCCCGATACCCACCTCTCGCCACGCGTCGGCGACGACGTTCGCGAGGCATTTCACTTGCTCACGACGGTGCCGTTCAAGCCGCTCTCGGCGCAGCGTTTGCTCGATGTCGCACGCCATGCGCTCGAAGAGCGAGCGAAAGCACGCGGCGTCGTACTCTCGCTCTTTCCCGCCACCGCATCGACCCCTGAGGCCGACGTGGCCGCACTCGATGACGAAATCGAAACGATCGCCGGGCTGACGCACGAAGATGCGCGCGAGGATGCCTACGTCGCCATTCGAGCGATGGCGGCGGCATTTCATGATCCGTATACCGTTTTCTGGGATCCGCAGCAGATGCTTGCGTTCCAACACGAACTCGATCCGAAGCGTACGGTCGGCGTAGGCTTGGAGCTCCGTCGCTCGCGCGCCGGCATCGTCGTCGAATACATCGTTCCCGGTACCCCCGCCGATCGCGCCGACATTCGCATCGGCGATCGCATTCCGAACATCGCGGGCAAGAGCACGCGCGATCTCGGCAGCGCAGCGGCGGAGGAACTCTTTTCAGGTACCGTTGGGAGCCCGGTCTCGATGACGATCGAACGTGAGGGCGAGCGCCCGCGCACGCTCACGCTCGATCGGGCGCTCTATCGCCCGCCGACGGTGACCAGCCGCATGCTTCCCGATCGTATCGGTTATATCGCCGTGAGCGCTTTCGGCGAAGCGACTCCCGAGGAGTTCTCCGATGCCTTGCATCACCTCGTTTCAGCTGGTGCGCGCGGAATCGTCTTCGACCTTCGGAACGACGGCGGTGGGTTCGTCTCGTCGGCGGTATCGATCGCATCCGATTTTCTCGGACACCAACCGCTGATGGTGATCGAGCGGCGCGACCGCGCGCCTGCGACGATCCTCGGCGAGAACGATACGCCGTTGCACCTTCCAACGATCGTCCTCGTAAACGGCAACACTGCGTCGGCCTCGGAGATCACCGCGGGCGCCTTGCAAGACGATCGCGCAGCCGAACTCATCGGCACGCAGACCTTCGGGAAAGGCGTGATGCAGGAGCTCGATCCACTCCGCGACGGCGCAGCGCTGAAAATCACGACCGCACACTACTTGACACCGCTGCATCGCGATATCAATAAGCGCGGACTCACCCCGAATATTCGCATCTCCGGCGCGCAGGTGCGACGCATCGGTGAGTTGTCGCACGATCCGCAATTGCAGGCGGCGATGCATGCACTGCTCGCACAGCTCGTCGCCCGCGCGCACCCGCGCCGGTAATGCAGTACGCAATCGCATACGCTCTGAGCAGCGCGGCGGGGCTGCGAGCGATCTTCGCACTCGCGGTCGTATCGCTCGCAATTCACGCCGGATGGTTTCACCCGCCGGCAAATCTTGCGTGGCTCGATGCGTGGCCGGTCACCATCGCGCTGCTCGCCCTCGCCGTTCTCGAATCGGTCGCCGACAAAGTGCCGCTGCTCGACCACAGCTTGCACGTCGCGCAAACGGTGCTCAAACCCGCAATTGCAGCGATCTTGGTTGCGGGCACGCTCCACGGGCTTCCGGCCGCCGCGCTCGTCTCGCTGGTCGTCCTCGGCGCGCTCAACGCGTTGGGCATCCACGCCGCTGCCGCGAGCGGGCGCGGGCTTTCGACCGTGGTAACCGGCGGCTTCGGCAACCCGATCGTCTCGCTGTTGGAAGATATTGGCGCACTCGGGCTCTCCGTAACGGCGTTTCTCGCGCCGTGGCTCGGCGTTGTGCTAGCGGTGCTCGTCGGCGCGATTGCCGTCCGCGTGCTCGTAGGGGTACGGCGAACGCTATTCGCGAAGGCAGGCACGAACGTGGGCGATTAGCTCAGCTGGGAGAGCGCCTCCTTTACACGGAGGATGTCGGCGGTTCGAGCCCGTCATCGCCCACCACTCCCCACGCGATGCGCGGCGCGCTAGATCGCGGCTTATGACTCCCTATGTTTGGGTACACTCTCCGAAAGAAAGAAGGTCTCGCATCATGGGAAATCTCTTATGGACCATCATCGTCGTACTCTTTGCGTTCTGGCTCATAGGGTTACTCTTCCATATTGGAGGAGCGCTGATCCACCTCGTCCTCGTCGTCGTCGTCATTTTGATCGTCGTCAATCTTCTAACCGGGCGCGGCGCGCGCGTTTAGCGCACTTGCAATGCGAAGCCGCCTCATGCACTAGGCACCAGGCGGCTTATTTCTCTGCGCTTCGCCGCTCTCGCCCCGCTCGTGCGAAAACGCATAACGATAGGCTCGAAAGGCCTCCGGGCGGTCGGCAGAGCCCGCTCTAACGGAGAAAGCGGATCGTCAACGGATAGGTGTAGCTCTCTCCGTTCGAGGTTTTCACCGCGGCCACGATCGTGAGAATAAGGTCGAGCAATCCGACGGCGACCAGCATCGGAAATCCGACGACCAGCAGAATAAAGACGGCCGAGATCAACGCATAGATCGTCATCGATATCTGAAAGTTCAGCGATTCTTTGCCCTCGCGATCGACCAGCGGCGATTCGTCGCGCTTGACCAGCCAAACGATCAGCGGCCCGAGCAGATTGCCGAACGGAATAATGACGCCGGCGAGCGCGCTGAGGTGGCAGAGCATCGCCGTCGTTTTCTCGCCTTGCGCGCTCGGCGCGACCACCGGGCCCACTCCGGCGGCGAGGGCGGCCCCGCACGAAGGGCAGAAGTGCGTTCCGGGGGCGTATGCCGTTCCGCAGTTCGAACAGGTCATGGCGTCACTCTCCCAATCAAGCGCTTGTTAACGGCAAGAAGGTGCGACCGGGGGCGGCGGCATTCCTGCGCCGAATCGCCGCGAAGTACTCTAGCGCAAAGCGAGGATGGTATGTCGGATTCAGCACTGGTTCGGATCGAGCGCGAAGGCAGCGCCGCAGTCATTACGATGACCAACTCCGGCAAACGGAACACGCTCTCCCGCGCGATGATGCGGGCCCTCATCGGAGCGCTCGACGAGGTCGCGGCGGATCCGCAGGTGCGCGCCGTCATTCTCCGCGGCGAAGGCCCGGCCTTTAGCGCGGGGCACGATCTCCGCGAGATCGCCGATGCACGCGACGCCGAGATGGATGAGATTTTCGATGTTTGCGTCGAGTTGATGGAGACGTTGCAACGCATCGAAGCGCCGACGATCGCCGAGGTGGACGGCATCGCGACAGCGGCGGGCTGCCAACTCGTTGCAAGTTGCGATCTGGCGGTCGCTTCCGAGCGCTCGGTTTTTGCAACGCCCGGCGTCAAGATCGGGCTTTTCTGCAGCACGCCGATGGTCGCGCTGACGCGCGCGATCGGGCGCAAGGCGGCGATGGAGATGCTCTTGCTCGGCGAGCCGATCGACGCCGCTCGCGCGCTGGAATGGGGGCTGGTCAATCGCGTTGTTGCCGCCGAACACGTCCATACCGAGGCGCTCGCGCTCGCCGAACGGATCGCTCGCTCCGCGCGCGCGACGGTCGCGACCGGGAAATCTGCCTTCTACGAGCAGATCGACCTTCCGCAGCGCGAGGCTTACGCCTACACGAAGCAGGTAATGGTGCGCAACGCACGCGCCGCCGACGCCGTCGAAGGCATCGGCGCGTTCCTCGAAAAACGCGCACCGCACTGGTCTGCCTAGTAGCCTCTCGGAGCCCAGCCCGCTAGCGGGCATTCCGGGCGGCGCGGACGAAGGCATCGGCCGTGCAACTTCTTCAGAAAAACACGCGCTTTGCCGCGGGCATCCTGCTCGTCGCCCTCCTCGCTTGCTGCGTCGTCGCCGTGCTTCGCGTTCGGACCGAGATCCACGCGCGACGGGTCGAGATTGCGATGGATTATACCGACTTTGCGCAGCTCGCTCGCTCGTTCGATTATCGCGCCGACGCCTTCTTAATCGCGCTGCGCCGGGCGGGGCTCACCTCGCTCGCGGTGAGCGAACAGTTAGGCTCGAACCTCGGTAACGACGGCTCGACCACGGTTATGACCGGCGCGCAGATCCTCAACGGCGCGCGCCTCGCACCGATCGACGACCCGCTGCTCGCGCGGCTCGCCCGCGAACGGAAGATCGATAGCCGCGCGGTTTACCTCGCCATCGGGCGCAAGAGCACCTACGATCGCCTGCGCCGCCAACTACCGTTGCATTTCATGCCGAAATCGATACGCATCCTTCGCGCGCGGCGCCCCTGGCTGATCGAGTTGCACACGCAGATCGATTATTTCAACGGCATCGGTTTGGGCATTCCTACCTCGGATATACTGCTCGCCAAACGGCTCGGGCTTCTCCTGATACCGCGCCTGCAGAATGACGAGCGTTTTAAACTACCGCAGATGAACGCCGAACTCAACGGCATTCTGTCGCTCGATCCAAAGGTCTCGACCGTTATTTTCTTCGGCTTGAAAAACCAAGTCTTCGGCTACCCCGACCACGAGAAGGATGCCGCCGAACTCTTTCGTGCGCATCGCTTTAATTTCGGGACCATCGAAGTTTACGATCCCAGCCAACTGCAAAAAGGCAACGACGCGCTTGCCGAACTTATTCCCGGCCGCACGGTGCGCGTGCAAACGGTGCAGAAGGCCGAGCTCGATCGCCTCAGCGTACCGGCACTGATCGATCGTTTTATGCTCGGCGTGCGAGAGCGGAACATTCGCGTGATCTACCTCCACCCATATCCGCATCGCGACAAACACCTCAGCATCGAGGCAACCAACGTTGAGATCGTGCACCGCCTGGCGAAAGCGATCGCCGCCGACGGCATGCGCTTGGGAACGGCAACCCCGATTCCGCTCTACGCCGGCACAAATCGTTTGCTCGTCGGCGTCGTCGCGCTTGCGGTTCCCTCGATCTTCGTGCTTTTACTCGGTGCATTTGGGCTCTATCGGCCGAGTTATGCGGCCGCAGCGTATCTCGTCACGGTGTTGCTCTACGTCGCGGGCATTGCGACTCACCGCGCCGACCTCGTACGTTCGTTGCTCGCGCTCTGCGGAGGATTGCTCTTCGTCGTTGCGGCGATGCTCGTTTACGCACCGGCCTGCGCCGACGAACCGCGCGCAAATTTCTTCGCCCAGTGGTGGCGTTCGCTGCGGTGGTCGTTCGTGGTCATCGGGACGGTGCTGCTCGGCGCGCTCGTCGTCGTCGGGCTGTTGAGCACGCCGTTGGCGATGGAAGAGATCGAACCGTTTCGCGGCGTGAAACTCATGCTCGCGCTGCCTCCGTTGATCGCCTTACTCCTTTACGTTTTCGATGCGCGATTTAAAGCGAAGGTCGGCCGTGCAGTCGACGTCTTGCTCGCGCCGGTGCGCGCCTACCACCTCATCGTCATCGCCGCGCTCGTCGGCGCCGGAGCGGTGCTCTTACTTCGCAGCGGAAACACCAGCGATATCGGGGCTTCGCACTTCGAACTCGTCGTGCGGCAAGATCTCAGCACCTGGCTCTCGGTGCGCCCCCGCTTCAAGCAGTTCCTCATCGGTATTCCCGCAGCGATGCTCTTGCCGGCGCTCGCAGTCGCGCATCGACGCGCGATCGGCTGGCTCTGTGCGTTGGGCGTCGGCGTCGGCCTCGGCGATGCAGTCGATACGTTCTCGCACCTGCACACTCCGTTGCTGATCGCGATCTTCCGCATCGGCAACGATTTCCTCGTCGGCGCCATCGTCGGTGCAATCGGGATCGCGCTCTACCGCTTGGTCGCACGCCGACTACCGGCATAGCGTGCGCGTGTTGCTCAGCGGGTACTACGGTTTCGGCAACGTCGGCGACGAGGCGCTGCTGCGCATCATCGTCCAACGGATTCGCGCCCGCATGCCGACGGTGGAGATCGAGGCACTCTCGGCGACGCCGGAGGCGACGAGCGCGCAGTACGGCATCGAGGCAACGCAGCGGCGCGATACGGGCGCGGTGCGTGCGGCTATCGGGCGCGCCGACTGCCTCATCTCCGGCGGTGGCGGGCTCTTGCAGAACGCGACGAGTACGCGGAGTCTCCTCTATTATGCCGGGCTACTGCGCGCCGCTCACCGACGTAAAAAGAAAACGATGATCTTCGCACAATCGATCGGGCCGCTCGACGGCATCGGAAAACTCCTCGTACGCGCGCTCTGCTCGGGCGTCGACCGTGCAAGCGTGCGCGACTCGCGTTCGCTGCAGACACTGCAGCCGCTCCTGCCCGGAACGCCGGTGGAGCGGAGCGCCGACCCCGTCTTTCTCATCGATCTCGAGCCCGACGAACGCGACGTCCGCGACGAAGGGCTCGACCCCATCAGCGCACCTTACGTGCTCGTGAGCGTGCGCAAGCACCAGGCGCTGCGCGCCGGAATACCCGCGATCGCACGTGCGGTCGATCGCCTCGCGCGCGTGTACGGCTTGCGCGGTGTCTTTCTCCCGATCGGCGGCCCTGAGGATGCCGACGTGGCGACGCGCGTGATTCGTGCCTGCGAGAGCGCGCCGATGCTGCTGCCGGAGCGTTCGATCGAACGCAGCGCGGCGATCGTTGCATCGGCTCGTGCCGTTATCGGCATGCGCCTGCACGCGCTGATCTTCGCCGCGCGCTTTGCGGTGCCGTTTCTCGCGATTCCCTACGATCCGAAGGTCTCGGCGCTCTGCGAAGATCTCGCCTATCCGCTCGCACCACTCTGGGTTCCCGGCGGCGAGATTCCCGAGAATGCGGCGATCGATGCGAGCGTCGAGCGACTGATGTCGGAGCACGCCGCACTCTCCGCGCACCTGCGGGGAGCGGTCGGCGCGCTACGGATCGGCGCCGAACGCAATTTCGAGATATTGCAAGATTTACTCGACGGGCAAGATTTACTCGACGGGTAAGAGCCGAGCGCTCCGAGGGCGAATGGAAGCCCCTCCATGAACGATGCTTCGCGCGCGGATTATCGCGCCACCCTCAACCTCCCGACGACCGAGTTCCCCATGAAGGCGGAGCTCCCCAAGCGCGAACCGGCGCGCGTCGCGTGGTGGAACGAACACCGCATCTACCAGCGCGCGTTGGCACGTAACGCCTCGGGTAAACCGTGGATTCTCCACGACGGCCCACCCTATGCCAACGGCGAACTCCATATGGGGCACTTCCTCAATATGGTGCTCAAAGATATGTTCGTGAAGATCGCGCTTCTGGAAGGGCGCGCGGCGCGGTTCGTTCCGGGTTGGGATATGCATGGGCTTCCTATCGAGTTGGAGACGCTCAAACACCTCGGCGTAAAAGATTTTCACGAAATCGATCCGTTAGAACTGCGCGCAAAGTGCAAAGAACGTGCGCTCTATTGGCTCGAGCGGCAGAGCTCGACGCGCGAACGTATGGGCGTCTTTGCCGAATTCGATCGCCCCTATCGCACCATCGACGCCTCGTTTGAAGCGACGATCGTCGAAGCGTTGGCGACGCTCGCCGAGCGCGAGCAACTCTACCGTGGGTTACGCGCGACGCTCTGGTGCATTCACGACGAGACGGCGCTCGCCGAAGCCGAGATCGAATACGAAACCAAAGTCTCGCCCTCGATCTACGTGCGCTTTCGCGCCGAAGGCGCGCAGCGTGCCGACATTCTCGCGCGCTTCGGCGTCGAAGGCGAAGAGAGCTCCCCGCTCTCGTTCCTGATCTGGACGACGACGCCGTGGACGCTCCCCGCCAACGTCGCAATCGCGCTGCGCGCCGACGCTTCGTACGGGCTCTATCGCATCGGCGGCGAGAGGATCGTCGTCGCGGAGGCGCTTGCGGAACAGGCGCTCGGCGAAGCCTTCCCGCAAGCACTCCTGCTCGCGGTCGCTCCCGGAAGTGTGCTCGACGGAGCACGGGTGCGTCACCCCTTCGCGCAACGGGATTCGGCGGTGGTGCTCGCCGATTACGTCGATCTTGAAACCGGCACCGGCGCAGTACATACCGCCCCCGGCCACGGCGCCGATGATTTCGCGACCGGCGTAAAATACGATCTGCCGATTCTCAACCCGGTCGATTCCTCCGGGCATTTTACCGCGGAAGCGGCGCCCTATACCGGCATGCAGGTCTTCGAAGCGAACGATCGCATCGTCGCCGACCTGCGCGAGAGCGGTGCGCTCTGGCGCTTCGAAAGCTATTCTCACAGCTACCCCCACTGCTGGCGCTGCCACCAACCGGTGATCTTCCGCGCGACCGCACAATGGTTCATCGCGATGGATCAGAATCGTCTGCGCGCACGTGCGGTCGAAGCTGCCGAGAGCGTCCGCTACGAGCCCCAATGGGGGCGAGCACGGTTGGTGCAGATGCTTGAAAACCATCCTGAATGGTGCATTTCGCGCCAACGGACCTGGGGCACGCCGATTCCGGCGCTCGTCTGCAAGGGATGCAACGAGTCGATGCTCGATCCGCGCGTGGCGCGTATCGCTGCGGCCCGCTTTCGTGAAGTCGGCGCCGATGCGTGGTGGTCCGAGCCCGTCGAACGCTTTCTCCCGGAGGGATTTCGTTGCGAACGCTGCGGCGGAACGGCGTTCGAAAAAGAACGCAACATCGTCGATATCTGGTTCGAATCGGGGGTTACCCACCTCGCCGTTCTCGGGCACGACACGACGCTTCCCTGGCCGAGCGATCTCGTACTCGAGGGCGGCGACCAGTACCGTGGCTGGTTCCGCAGTTCGATCGTTACCGCCGTCGCACTCGAAGGCCACGCGCCGTATCGTTGCGTCGTAAAGAACGGCTGGGTGAACGACGAACAGGGACGCCCGATGAGCAAATCGCGCGGCACCGGCATCGATGCGCGCGATGCGATGGCGACCTTCGGCGCCGACGTCCTTCGGCTGTGGTCGGCATCGGTCGAATTTGTCGACGACGTTCGCTTCGGCCCAAACGTCGTCGAGCAGGTCGCCCGGGTCTATCGCAATATCCGCAACCGCATTCGTTTTATCCTCGGCAACATCGCCGACCTCACACCCGAAGCGCTCGTCGAACCTGCGGCAATGCTGCCGCTCGATCGCCTCGCGTGCAGCGTAACCGACGCCTTCGTCGCCGACGTGCGCGAACGTTACGATGCCTTCGGCATCCACGACGCCTACCTGGCAATCGTCGCTTTCGAAAGCGAGATGTCGGGGCTCGCCTTCGACGCGTGGAAAGATCCGCTCTATTCGGGGCAACGCGATGGAGCACGCCGACGCAGCGCGCAATCGGCGCTCTTCTATCTCTTGCGCGGTTTCCTCCTCGCAATCGCACCGCTGCTCCCCTTTACTGCCGAAGAGGCGTGGCAATCGGTGCCCGAGTCTCTGCGCGGCGATCGCGAGAGCGTCTTTGCACTGCGTTTCTCCGACGAACGACGCGTACCGAACGCCGACGAACTCGCCCTCTGGGAACTGCTGCGCGCGTTGCGCGCACAGGTTGCCGCCTCCACCTCGCCGCGCGATTTCGAAGCCTCCGTCGATCTCGCTGCCGAGGGCGAGCAGTTCGCTGCACTCAGCGCGCTCGGCGACACGTTGCGCGAAGCGCTCGTCGTCTCGGAGGTGCGCCTGCACCTTGATTCGGCGGCAACAATTCCGCGATTGACGATCGGGCAGGCGAGCGGCGCGAAATGTTCGCGTTGCTGGAAGTTCCGCGAATTACGAGACGGGGATACGCGGGGCGCGATCTGCAAAGATTGCGAACGAGCGATCAGCGCGCTCGCGTAAACCCGGCAAAAAGCTCGTCGCGCCAGGCCGCCCAGCCGCCGCGCTCGATCGCCGTTCGTGCTTCGGCCATGAGGCCGTGCAGCAAGGCAATGTTGTGATAGGAAAGTAACTGCGGCCCGAGCATCTCACCGGCACGAAAGAGATGGCAGAGATAGGCGCGGGTATAGGTGGCGCAGACCGCGCACGCGCAGGCGGGGTCGATCGGCGAGAAATCGCGGACGTATGCGGCGTTGCGAATGTTGAATTCACCGGTCCGGGTCATCGCGCGGGCGTTGCGCCCGCAGCGCGTCGGATATACGCAATCGAACATATCGATACCGCAGTCGACCGCAACGACGATATCGGCGACGGTACCGATGCCCATGATGTAGCGTGGTTTCTCTGCAGGCAACAGCTCGGCGGTAAAACGCGCCATCTTTTCCATTTCGGCGCGCGTCTCCCCGACCGAGAGCCCGCCGATGGCGTAGCCGGGGAGATCGAGCGCGACGAGTTCGCGTGCGCTGCGTTCGCGCAGCCGCTGGTCGAGCCCGCCTTGCACGATTGCAAAGAGCTGCGTCCGTTCGCTCCTTCGCGCCGCAGCGCCGCGCTGCGCCCACGACGTCGTCATCGCTACCGCCGCTTCAAGTTCGTCGGAGCTTGCCGGTAGTTTCACGCACACGTCGAGCTGCATGGCGATATCGACGCCGATCGCTTCCTGGAATTCGACGGTATCCTCCGGCGTGAAACGATGCGTGCTGCCGTCGAGGTGCGATTTGAAGGTGACACCGTCGGGATCGAGTTTTCGCCGTTCTTGCAACGAAAAGACCTGAAAACCACCCGAATCGGTAAGAATCGGCCCCTCCCAGGCCATGAAGCGATGCAACCCGCCCGCGGCGAGAATGGTATCCCGACCGGGGCGCAGCCTCAGGTGATAGGCATTCGCTAGGACGATCTGCGTGCCGGCTTCACGTAATTCGCGCGGCGCAATACCCTTGACGCTCGCGGCGGTGCCGACCGGCATGAAGGTGGGCGTTTCGACGCTGCCGTGCGCGAGCGTGAGACGCGCACGGCGCGCGCGCCCATCACCGGCAAGGACGTGGAATGCGCTCACCGTTCGTGCGCGGCGAGAATCGCGCGCACGGCAGCGTATGCCGGCGGCGGCGCGGCTTCGAAGGCAAGCTCGACGCGCGTGCGCGGGTGTGCGAACGCCAAACGCCACGCGTGAAGCGCCTGCCCGGGCAAGGGGGAACCGGGGACGCTGCGCCCGTACACGGGGTCGTTATAGATCGGATGATGCATCGCCGCGCAGTGCACGCGGATTTGGTGCGTGCGCCCCGTTTCGAGCCGAAAGCGCAGTTCGGTATGCCGTGCGAAGCGCTCGACGACTTCGTAATGCGTGATCGCGCGGCGCCCCTCGCGGGTGACGATATATTTCAACCGATTGTGCGGTTCGCGCCCGATTGGGCCGTCGAGCGTTCCACGATCGAATTCCGGAATGCCGTGAACTAAGCCGAGATATTCGCGCGAGATTTTGCGCGCCTTCATCGCAATACCGAGCCCCGAGAGCGCCTCGGGCGTCTTCGCAATAACCAGCAATCCCGAGGTATCGCGGTCGAGGCGATGGACTAACCCGGGGCGTAATGCGTCACCGGGCAGCGTACCGAGATAGCCGAGCAACGCATTGACGAGCGTGCCGCTGCGCGTTCCATGTGCGGGGTGCGTCACCATTCCGGCGGGTTTATCGACGACGAGCAGATCTTCGTCTTCATAGACGATCGCGAGATCGATCCGTTCGGGAGTCGCCACCAAAGGTGCCGGGTCGGCGAGTTCGTACTCGACGAGATCGCCCTCGAGGAGCGGACGGCTCGCGCGAGCGGGTTCGCCGTTCACGCGTACGTCGCCGTTGCGAATCGCTTCGGCGACTCGCGAACGCGGCGCTGCCGCGTGCCGCGCAACGGCTACATCGAGGCGGGAGCCCGCCTCTTCAGGTGCGACGACGTGACGCAAGGAGGCTCGATAGGAGGAGCAGCGCGACACCGACGGTCACGCAGGAATCACCGACGTTGAAAATATTCGGCCATACTCGATAGAAATCGATGAAATCGACGACATAGCCGAAGTGAATACGATCGACGATATTCCCGATTGCGCCGCCGACGATCAGCCCGAAGGCCAAGCGCACCAGCCGCGATTGCGTTGCCGCTTCGCGAAAACTGAGCCAGAAGAGCACGAGCACGAGCACCGCCATCGCGACGAGCAACGTCGCGTTACTCCCGAAAAGACCGAAAGCTCCGTGGTAGTTGCGCTCGTAGGTCCAACGCAAGATATGCGGGATCGCGACGCGACTTTCGTTGGGCAACAGCGCGTGCTGCACGAGACGTTTCGTGTATTGGTCGAGCGCGAAGGCGAAAAGCGCGACGACGGAGACGGCGAGCGCGGTGACGCTAGATTTTTGGTGCTGGGACAAACTGATAAAATACTCCGGCGATAGTGAGGAAAGCGTCGTTGACCAAGACGAGCCCGACGAGAACCAGAAACGCTCCGGCGGTGAATTCTATCGCGGGAATGAAGCGCTTGATGCGGTCGAGCAGCGGCAGAACCAACCCGATCGCCACCGCGGTGGCGAAGAACGGCACGGCGAGCCCCGCCGAGTAGACGACGAGCAGCCACGCTGCTTGGAGAGTCTGCTGCTGCGACGCCAGCGCGAGAATGCCTGCGAGAATCGGCCCGATACAGGGCGACCAGCCGGCAGCGAAGGCGACCCCGACGACGAACGAGGTAAGGTGCGAGCGGGGCCGGCTCCCGGCGACATGCGCGCGCGTATCCATCATGAGGAGCGGGATTCGGAGCAGCCCCATCATGTGCAACCCGAGCACCACCACCACCGCTCCGCCGAGCTCGGCGACGAGCGTACGGTTCGCCGCGAGCGCCCCGCCGATCGCGCTCGCCGAGATCCCCAGCAGCGTAAAGACCACCGTGAAGCCCAGGATAAACGCCAGCGCATGCGTCATCGCTCGCGCGCGCAGTGCAGGGGCCGCCTCTTTGCCGCGGAGTTCCTCGAGGCTCGCTCCGGTCAAAAAGGATAGGTAGGCCGGCACCAGCGGGAGGACGCATGGCGAGACGAAGGAAACGAAGCCCGCGAGGAACGCGAGGCCGACGCTAATATGCGCAGTCGTGTTCACGTACGCCCCTATTGTACGACGGCGGCTCGCGCGGGCCTGTAGAGGCGCCGCCATAGAAGGACTACATGCAACACTGGTTTGTCTACCCCAACATTTCGCCGATCGCATTTCGGCTCGGCCCCATCGCCGTCCACTGGTACGGCCTTGCATATCTCGCAGGCTTTATCGCGGTCTATTTCTGGATGGCGCGCCCTGCGGGCAGACGGCGCCTCGGCCTCACCCCCAACGAGATTCAAGATTTTCTCGTCTATGCGCTCATCGGCGTGCTCGTCGGAGGGCGTGCGCTCTTCGATATCGCCGATATGATCACGTGCCGGCAAGATATCTCGCGCGTTCAATCCTGTCATACCGTCGCGCAATATTTTTCGCATCCCATACTCTTCATCGCGGTCTGGCAAGGTGGGATGGCTTTTCATGGCGGCCTCATCGGCGTCGTCATCGCGATTTTCTTGTTCTTGCGCAAGCACCCACACCTGAAATTCCTGGTCCTCGGCGACGAAGTCGTGATGATGCTCCCGATCGGCATTACGATCACGCGCGCGGTCAACTTTATCAACGACGAGCTCTGGGGGCGCATCTGTCGCCCCGATCACCCCTGGTGTATGGTTCCCGGCGACACGCTGCTCTGGGGCAATCAATATCGGCATCCATCGCAGATCTACGAAGGAATCCTCGATCTCGCAACGCTGCCGATTTTATTGCTGCTCTACCGGCGCAAACCCGCCGACGGTGTCGTCGGCTGGACCTGGTTCATGCTCTACGGCATCGTCCGCAGCGTTGCCGAACTCTGGCGCTCGCCGGGGATTCTCTTCCTCGGGCTTACCGGCGGGCAGTTGCTGGCGGTACCGATGATCTTCATCGGTGCCGCAGGTATCTGGTGGTCGGTGAAGCGCGGCGAGCACACCGAGGAGAGCCTCCCGACGCGTGTTGGCTGAGCGCCTCGCGGCATTCCAGGGCGAGCTCGAGAGCGAGCTCGCCGCCTGCGGGCGCCCGCGCGAGAGCGTGCGGATCCTCGGCGTCAGCAAAAAGCAGCCGCTCGCGGCGATCCGCGAGGCCTACGCCGCCGGGCTCCGGCTCTTCGGCGAGAACTATCTGCAGGAGGCCGCCGAGAAATTCCCTCCGCTGCGCGCCGAAGGGCTCGCACTCGAGCTCCACTTCATCGGCCACCTGCAGAGCAACAAGGCCGCGAAGATCGCGGCGCTCGCCGATTGGGTGCAGTCGGTCGATCGCGAGGAGGCGGCGAACGCCCTCCAACGCGGGGCCGAGCGCGCGCAGCGGCGCTTGCCGGTGCTGCTCCAGCTCAATATCTCGCCGAGCGAGCGCTTCGGTTGCCTGCCCGCCGACGCGCCGAGGCTCGCCGAACGGATACGCGGCTGCCCGAACCTCCGCCTCGACGGGGTGATGGCCGTCGCCCCCATCACCGCCGATCGCGCCGAGATTTCGGCTGCTTTCGAGCTCGCCGCAAAGACGTTCGCACTCGTAGGTGGAACAACGCTATCGATCGGCATGTCGGGCGATTGGCGCGAGGCGGTTCGCGCGGGCTCGACGATGCTGCGTATCGGGAGCGCGCTCTTCGGCGCACGCCCGAGTTGACGAAGGAGGTGGCGAAATGAGTGTCTTTCAAAAAATCGGTTCGTTCTTCTCCGTGCGCGAAGAGGAAGAGGAGTATTTCGACGAGGAGCCGGCGCATCCGCGCGTCGTGCCGATCGCGCATGGCGCAGCAGCGCAGCGGCGCAGCGGCACCGAGGTCAGCGTCTATTCGCCGCGTTCCTATCAAGACGTCGTCGAGATCGCCGATGCCTTACGTTCGCGCCAGGTGGTGATCGTCAATCTGCAAAACGCGGACCGTGCGCTTTTACAGCGCGTCGTCGATTTTACTTCCGGGGTCGCGTACACGATCGATGGGAAAATGCAAAAACTCGCCGAGGCGATGTACCTGATCGTTCCCGCCGGCATCACCGTCAACGCTGCCGGGCTGCGCGATTCGATGGCCGCCGACGGCGGGCTCGATTTTATGGTGAATAGGGGATAAGCATGGAAAAAATCACGCCGATCGATATCCAACACAAAGAGTTCAAACGTGCGCTTCAGGGATACGACCGCACCGACGTCGATCGCTTTCTCGACGAAGTGATCGAGACGCTCGAAGATTACGCCCAGGAGCGCGTCGCACTGCAAGCCGAGATCGCCGATCTCAAAGAACGGATCTCCCATTTCAAAGCGATGGAAGAATCGTTGCAGAATACCTTAGTGCTCGCGCAGCGAACCGCCGACGAGGTGAAGGCCTCCGCGCATAAAGAAGCCGATCTCATTCGCGCGCAGGCACGGATGGCTGCCGAGCGCGAGATCGCCGGTTTCAACGAGGCGATCGCCGAGGTTCGCCGCGAGGAACAGCACGCGCGCGATCACGCCGAAAAGGTGAAGAGCGAACTCCGCAGTCTCCTGACGACGCACTTAGCACTACTCGATCGCACGCCGCACAACGGCAGCAATACCGTCGTCGTCGCCGAGAGCATCTCGCTCCAAGGTGAAGAGCCGACGCCGCCACGCGCCGACGACACTACGCGCATCACGGTCTATTAAGCGTTGAGTCCAACGATCGCCGTATTGCCCGGTGACGGCATCGGGCCAGAGGTCGTGCGCGAGGCCGTCCGCGTTCTCGCGGTGGTACGCCCCGAGCTCGCGTGCATCGAGGCGCCGGTCGGCGGCGCGGCGCTGCGCGCCGGGCTCACCGCGCTTCCCGATAGCACGCGCGCACTCTGCGAGCGCGCCGACGCGATCCTCTTCGGCAGCGTCGGGCTGCCCGAGTACGATGGCAAACCGCTCGACGCACGCCCCGAATACGCGCTTTTTTTGTTGCGTCGCGATTTCGAACTCTTCGCCAACGTGCGCCCCGTCCGCGTTTTTCCCGGGCTCGAATCTGCCTCCACCCTCAAGCCTGAGATCGTCAGCGGGCTCGATTGCACGATCGTCCGCGAGCTCACCGGCGGCATCTATTACGGGCAACCGAAGGAGCAGCGCGTCGTCGATGGTGTCGAGTGCGCGATCGATACGATGTATTACCGGGCGCCCGAGATCGAGCGCATCGTCCGCGTCGCCTTCGACCTCGCGCGTACGCGTCGCTCGCACGTTACCTCGGTCGATAAACAGAACATCCTCGAGACCTCGCGCCTCTGGCGCCGTGTCGTCACGCGCGTTGCCGCAGAGTATCCCGACGTGAAGCTCGACCATCTGCTCGTCGATACCGCAGCGATGCAACTCGTTCGCAATCCGCGCGCCTTCGACGTGATGGTGATGGAGAATATGTTCGGCGATATTCTCTCCGACGAAGCGGCAATGCTCGCGGGTTCGATCGGTACGCTCCCGAGCGCGAGCCTCGGCACGCGCACGCATGCGCGCGGACGCTTCGGGCTCTACGAACCGATCAGCGGTAGCGCACCCGATATCGCCGGCAAGGGGATCGCAAACCCGACTGCGGCGATGCTCTCCGCTGCGATGCTGCTGCGCACCAGCCTAGGCGATGAAGCGGGTGCGCTGCGCATCGAACGGGCGGTTGGGGCAGCGTTCGCCGCCGGAGCGCGCACGGTCGATCTCGGCTCGCCCGCTGCGAGCACCGCAGAGTTCGCCGACGCCGTTCTCGCGCGGCTGTAATCCTTATTTCGGCAACAGATTGCTAACGCGAGCGTAACGCCGGCTCGGTAGGATTCCCGCATGACGGGAATCCAATGGGCGGCCGAAGCAATGGCCGCCGCGCAGCAACGGCTCGATATCGCGACGACCAACCTCGCCAACGCATCGAGCGACGCGTTTCAACGCCTCCGCGCACGCGGTACGATCGCCCGCTCCGGCGTTCGCATTCGCGCCGTCGTCGATGCGCGCCCCGGTGCGCTTCGGCCGACCGGGCGCCCCTTCGATCTCGCCGTCAACGGCGGCACACTCGAACTGCGCGACGCCCGCGGTACGATCTCGCGGGTCGGAAACGCGCGCTTCAGCCGCGACCATTTCGGCGCCCTGCGCGACGAACGCGGGCGCGTGCTCCTCGACGCATCACATCGCCCGCTGCGCGTCCCTTCGGGCGCGCGCTTTTACAGCGACGGCACGTTGCGAATCGGTCAACGCATCTGCGGGCGCATCGCGATCGGTGCGCGTGGAAGGCTCGACGTCGGCTTTGCGATGACGGCGAATGTCGATGCAATCTCCGAGATGGTCGATCTCCTCGCAGCGCAACGTTCGTTCGAGGGCGCACAACGCGTGATCGTGCGAATCGAGGCCACGCGCAAAAAAGCGACCGATGATGTCGCGCAACTACAGTAGGAAGGGTACGAACGTGGACCGAGCATTATATGCCGCAGCGACCGGTATGGCCGCGCAACAGAAAAATCTCGATACGATCGCCGCGAATCTCGCCAATGCCGACGTCACCGGATTCAAGCGGTCGAGCATGCGCTTCGCAGCGCTCGCCGCGGGCGACGGCGGCGCGATCGGCGTCACCTCGATGGGGCGTCGCCTCGTCTTCGGGCAGGGAAAATTGCTAAAAACCGGCGGCCCCTTCGATTGCGCGATCTCCGGTTCCGGATTTTTTATCGTTACCGACGACCGCGGACGCCGTGCCTATACGCGCGATGGGTCGTTCGAACGCGCAGCAGATGGCTCGTTGCGCGACCGGCGTGGCTGGCGCCTGGAAGGGCTCCGCATCCCTGCCGATGCCACGAAGGTGCGCGTCGCGCGCGATGGCCGCGTGAGCGCACAGACGGCGCACGGGACGCGTCTGCTCGGGCGCATACGCTTGGCAACCTTCGCCGCCCCGGAGCGCCTGCATCCCATTGCGGGAACGCTCTTGGCGGCGACCCCCGAATCGGGGGCAGCGCGCAGCATCGATGCGACGTCGATCGGTAAGCCGCAGATCCGATTCGGCATGCTTGAAGCCTCGAACGTTTCGGTGGTTGAGGAAATGATGGCGATTCTCGGCGCGCAGCGGGCGTACGAAGCGAACGCAAAAGGCGTGCAGGCCGCCGACGAGATGCTCCGTATCGCGGATAACTTAAATCGTGGCTAGCGAGATTGCAGCGCCGGTGCTCGCGACCTTGGAGAGCGTGCTGCTCGAAAGCGCACTCGCGCCGCTGGAGAAAACGCTCGGCCCGCTGGGTTCGGCGATCTTGCAGCCATTTGCCGAGGAAGTCGCGCGGCAGATGGGTGCCCCGCGATGACCAAACGTGACGCCACCATCCTGTCGTTGGTTCCACTGGTGCGTCGCCTCGCGCGCCGCGTCAAGCGCGTGGTGAGGCAGGCCGACCGCGAGGAGTTACTCGGCGAAGGTTATCTCGCCATCGTGCGCGCGGTGGATCGCTACGACAGTGCGCTCAGTATCCCGCTTGAAGGGTACGCGGCGAAGATCGTCTTCGGATCGATGATCAATGCGCTACGTCGCCGCGACCCCGTCGGCGAGCGGGCGCGCCGCGTCCTACGCGCCGTCGAACGCGAACGGTTTGCAATTGCGGCGCGCGATGGTGCGATGCCCAGCGAACGAACCCTCGAAGAGCAATTTCCGCAGTATCGAGCGAGCGCAGCGGAGGTCGCCGAACGCAACCCGCTCTCGCTTGATTCCCCGTTGCCCGAGTATGCGTGGGTTCCCATCGATTGGAGCGGCGACCCGCTTCTCGAGGTTTTGCGAAACGAGCGCGATGCGGCGATTGAAGCGGGACTCTCGAAGTTGCCGCAGCGCCAGCGCGCCGTCGTCGTCGAACACTACGTGCATGGGCAGACGCTCGCGACTCTCGGTTCGTCGTTGGGGATCACGCGCCAGCGCGTCTCGCAGTTGCATATCAGCGCGCTACGCGACCTGCGCGCTCAGCCATTCTTCCATGCGTCGCGTTGAACGCGAAGGGCTGGAGCGCAGCCCGGAGCGAACATATAACGACCCGCTCGCGGCAATCGCGCCGCACGTTGCCGAGATCGAGCTTGAGACGCCGCCCTTCTCTCCGGATCGCCCGGAGTGGACGCGCGACGCGCTCACGCTCTCGCGACGCGCCCGGGAGTATATCGAGCGCCTACGCCCCATCGCACTCAAAGTGCTGACGTTCTGGGACCACGTCGCGCGCAGTATCGCCGTCGACGGCGCTCGCATCGCGATCGATGCGAGCGGAAGCTATCGGCTGGCGCGCTGAGCGGACCGATGGCTAGACATGCATCAAGAAGCCGTCGATCAGGCCGGCGAGCTGTTCTCCGGCTCGCTCTGCGGCGGCGTTCACCGCGCCGTGCCCGGTCGCCGGAGCGCCCGCGTGATTGGTGATAACGCTGACGCCCACGGTGTTGAGCCCACGATATTTTGCGACGATCGCTTCGAGCACGGTCGACATACCGACTGCGTCGGCACCGATCGTGCGAAGCCAACGCGCCTCCGCCGGCGTTTCGTAGGTCGGTCCAAGTAACCCGGCATAGACGCCTTCATGCAGCGTCTGCGACCCGGCAGCGGTACGCAGGTGCGCGCGCAACCGCTCGCTGTAGAGCTCGCTGCAGTCGAGGAAGAGGTTCTGCTGCGGCAGCGCGACGAGCGGATTATGACCGGTTAGGTTGATCTGGTCGGAGATCAGCATGAGATCGCCGGGCGCGTAGCTTTCGTTGATTGCACCGGCGGCGTTGGTGAGCAGAACCGTCCCGGCACCTGCCTCGGCGGCGAGCCGCACCGTCGCCGTGACTTGCTGCGCGGAGAATCCTTGATAGAGGTGGACGCGTCCGGCGAAGGCTGCAACGCGCTTCCCGCGCCAGAGGCCGACCAAGACTTCTCCGGCGTGTCCGAGCAGCGGCGCGACCGGAATGCCCAAGAGCCGGTCGTAGGGCAGCGCGGTAAAACTCCAATGTTGGTGTAGTGCGGTCGAGAGCCCGGTGCCGAGCACGATCGCAACGTCAATCGTGCCGCCGGCGAGTTGTTCGATGGTGGCGGCATCGCGCGAGAGCACTTTATCGGATGGGGCGCGTCGGTCGATCATGGTAGTACCTCCTTGCTGTCGTGCGTTAGGGTTCGAGCAGAATCGATCCGGTCATCTCCGCCGGAACCGGAAGGTCCATCAACGTTAACAACGTCGGCGCGACATCGCCGAGTTTTCCTCCGGCGCGCAGCCCCGTTTCCAGCGCATCGGCGACCAAAATGAGCGGCACGGGGTTGGTCGTGTGCGCGGTGAGCGGGTTCCCCGCTTCGTCGATCTTCTCTTCGGCATTGCCGTGGTCGGCGGTAATGGCGAGGAGCCCGCCGGCGGCGAGCACCGCCTGCGCGAGCTCGGCGATGCAGGCGTCGAGCACCTCGCACGCCTCGATCGTCGGCTCCCATTTCCCGGTGTGCCCGACCATATCGGCGTTCGCATAATTCATCACGATTGCATCGAACGAACCCGACGCAAGTGCGGCGAGCGCTTCGTCGGTGATCTCCCGCGCTTTCATGCGCGGAGCGAGATCGTATGTTGCGACGCTGCGGTCGGAGGGGACGAGCGTACGTTCCTCGCCGGCGAAGATCTCCTCGCGCCCGCCGTTAAAAAAATAGGTAACGTGGGCGTATTTTTCCGTCTCCGCGAGGCGCAACTGGCGTAGCCCCGCGCGCGAGAGCACCTCGCCGAACGTATTATGTTGTGGTCGTGGGCCGAAGAGCACCGGGTTCGGAAAGGACTCGTCGTATTTGGTCATCGTGACGAATCGGAGATCGTGATAGCGTTCGTCTTTATCGAACATCGTCGTCAATTGGCGGGCGCGATCCGGGCGAAAATTAAAAAAGATGCAGGCATCGCCGTCTTCAACTTTCCGCTCGGTGCCGACCGCCGAAGGAATGACGAATTCATCGCTCTCACCGCGAGCGTAAGCGTACTCGAGTGCATCCGATGCGGTGGCGAAGCGTCGCTGCGCTCTCCCCAATGCAAGAAGATCGTATGCGGCCTGGCTCCGCTCCCACCGCGAGTCGCGATCCATTGCGTAAAAGCGTCCGGAGATGGTGGCGATCGCTCCTTCGGATCCCACCGCTGCGAGCCGGCTCTCGAGCGCATCGATATACTGGTGCGCCGAACGCGGCGGCGTATCGCGACCGTCGAGAAAGGCGTGAACCGCGAACGGAACTCGCGCGGCGGCCGCTTCATCGATCAGCGCGAAGAGATGGGTGATGGAGCTATGAACCTGGCCATCCGAGAGCAACCCGAGCAGATGCAACCGCCCGCCGGTTCGCCGAAGGTGTGCGAAGGTTTCGAGTAAGACCGGATTGTGCGTGAATTCGCCGCGCGCGATTTCGTCGTCGATCACGACGACGCCCTGCGGAACGACGCGGCCGCTACCGAGGTTCATGTGCCCGACCTCGCTGTTGCCCATGATCCCATGCGGCAACCCGACCGCTTCACCGCTTGCCTCGAGTAAGGTGTTCGGATAGCGTTCCAGCAACGCATCGTAATGCGGCAAACGCGATGCAGCGATTGCGTTCCCGTGCGCCTCCGGGCGATAGCCCCATCCATCGAGCACCGCGAGGACGACCGGGCGATACCTCATCGGGCGACCGCTCCGCTTATGAGTTCGGCGAACGACGCGGCATCGAGCGAGGCGCCGCCGACTAAGCCGCCGTCAACATCGGGCATCTGCAGATAGCTCGCCGCATTCTCGGGTTTCATGCTGCCCCCATAGAGCACCGGCACCTCTGCAAAGGCACTGCGGCTGCAATGGATCGCCTGCGCCATCTCCTGCGCCCGATCGGGATCGCAATTCTTGCCGGTGCCGATCGCCCAGATTGGTTCGTAGGCAACGACGATTCGAGCCGCTTGCTCGTCGCTCAATTCGCCGGCGGCGCTCTCTATTTGTTCGAGCACGTGTGCAACCGCGTTCCCCGCTTCGCGCACCGCTAAGCTCTCGCCGACGGCGAGAATCGGCGTGATGTCGGCACCCAGGGCGGCGCGCACCTTCGCACCGACGACGAGATCGCTCTCGTGCTGATAGAGCCGCCGCTCGGAATGCCCGAGAATAACGTACCGAACGTCGAACTCCCGGAGCATCGACGCTGCTATCTCGCCGGTATACGCACCCTCGGCATATTCGCTGAGCGTTTGCGCGGCGAGCGCCACACGGCCGCCCGCACCGAGCGCAGCGGCGGCGGCGCCGAGCGCCGTAAACGGAGGTGCGATCGCGATGCGAACCTGAGGAGCTATCTCTGTGGCGAGCGGCAGAAACGCCTCAATGAAGGAACGCGTTTGCGACGCGTTCTTATTCATTTTCCAATTGCCGACAAAGAGCGGCATACCTCGATTCATGCGTGCTCTAACGCGGCAATGCCCGGAAGCGTCCGTCCTTCGAGAAACTCCAGCGTCGCTCCACCCCCCGTACTGACGTGCGAGACGCGGTTAGCGAAACCGAGGAGCGTCGCTGCTGCTGCGGCATCGCCACCGCCGACGACGGTAAAACCACCGTGTTTGGTAGCGCGGGCGATGGCGTCGCCGACCGCGCGAGTTCCGGCGCGATAGCTTTCTTTTTCATAGACGCCCATCGGGCCGTTGAATACGATCGTCTTTGCCCGCGAGAGCGTGTCGGCGTACACTTTCGCCGTCGCCGGGCCGATATCGAGAATCATTTCTTCGTTAACGTCATCGATCGAAACGACGTGGGAGCGATCGTCTGCATCGAACGAAGGGGCGACGACGGCGTCGCTGGGAAGGTGAATCTGCACCTTCTTCCCATCGGCGCGGACGAGTATCTCGCGCGCCGGATCGAGATCGTCGTCGCGCAGCGAGCTGCCGACATGCAGACCTTTCGCCGCAAGAAAGGTATTCGCCATGCCGCCGCCGACGCAGAACGCATCGACGCGATCCATCAAGTGATTGAAGAGCGCGACCTTATCTCGCACTTTCGCCCCGCCGATCGCGCAGACGAATGGCTTAGCGGGCGATCCGAGCAGCCCCGAGAGCGCGCGTATCTCCGATTCCAACAACGGCCCGGCGGCAGCGGGTAGCAGGTGGGCGAGCGCCTCGGTCGAGGCGTGTGCGCGGTGGGCCGTGCCGAATGCATCGTTGACGTACAGATCGCCGTTTTCAGCGAGAGCCCGCGCAAACGTCACGTCATTTGCTTCTTCACCGGGGTGAAAGCGTACGCTTTCGAGCAACGCGATACCGCCGGGTTCGAGCGCCGCAACGGTTGCACGCGCGGCTTCCCCGATACAATCGGTTGCGAATGCGACCGGTGCGCCCAACCGCTTCGCCAGCGCCTCGGCGACGATGCGCAAAGAATAGCGTTCGTCGATTTTTCCGTTTGGGCGCCCGAGATGCGAAAGCACCACCGTACGCGCGCCCGCCGCTTGCAAGCGGCGTAGCGTCGGGAGGGCTGCGTCGATTCGGGTGTAATCGAGCACCGCGCCGTCTTTGAGCGGAACGTTGAAATCCTCGCGGAGTAGAACGCGTTTACCCGAGCAGTCCAGGCCGTCGAGTGTCGCAAACGACATAACGCTAGGCCTTCAGGCTATGCAGCACCAGTGATGTGAGGTCTGCCAGCCGGCACGAATATCCCCATTCGTTATCGTACCACGCGGCGAGTTGAATGAGGTCGCCGTTGGCGTTGTTGAGCGATGAATCGATAATCGAGCTGTATGGTGATTTCTTAAAGTCGCTCGAGACCAGTTCTTCTTCACAAAACTGCATGTACTCTTTGAGCTCGCCGTGCGCCGCCTTACGAAGCAGAGCGTTGAGTTCGTCTTTCGTCGTCGCCTTTTTCACTTGAGCCACGAGATAGATCATTGAAACCGTCGCAGTGGGAACGCGCAGAGCAAAGCCGTCAAAGGTCCCCTGAATTTCAGGGATGGTGAGATAGAGCGCTTTCGCCGCCCCGGTGCTGGTCGGAACGATATTCGTTGCCGCGTTGCGCGCACGACGAAGATCTTTGTGCGGCGCGTCGAGGATGTTCTGGTCGTTGGTATACGAGTGCACCGTCGTCATAAAGCCCTTTACCCAACCGAGGCCATCGACGATCGGCTTAACCGCCGTCGCAAGGCAATTCGTGGTGCAGGACGCGTTGGAGATAATGTGATGTTTCTCGGGATCGTACGACTTTTCGTTGACGCCGAGGACGACCGTGAGATCCTCTCCTTTGGCGGGGGCGGAAATAATCACTTTCTTCGCACCGCCGCCTTCGATATGTGCGCGCGCTTTCGCGGCGTCGGTAAAGAGCCCGGTCGATTCGATAACGACATCGACGCCATGTTGCTTCCAAGGCAACTTCGCCGGGTCGCGCTCGGCGATAACCGAAATGCGCCGTCCGTCGACAACCATCTCGTTCGCCGACGCAGAGACCTCGCCCGGAAAGGCCCCGTAATTGCTGTCGTGCTTGAAAAGGTGCGCGCATTCGGCGGCGCTCGTGAGATCGTTGACGGCTACGATTTCGATCTCGGGGTGGCGCTCGATCAGCGCTTTGGTGAAATTGCGTCCGATGCGGCCGAAGCCGTTGATGCCGATGCGCATGCGTTACTCCGTTTTTGTAAAAGAAAGCACGTCCAGAGCGCCCGCTGCGAAGGCGGCGAGCCGCTGACCCGTACTTTTACCGGGTCGCGAGCGGCCGCCCCTTCCTTCCGTCGCCGCCTTCGCGAAAGGAGGCTCCTCAGTCGGCGGCGCCCTCCCCGCGCAGGCGCCCTAAGTGGCGTGCCAACGCCGAGAATCGGCTCTGAACCGTCGGCTTCGAGATCGGCGGTTCGCAGCGGGCCCCCAATTCAGCGAGCGCCGCCTCGGGATATTTGAGCCGAAGTTCGGCGATCTCGCGCAACCCCGGCGAAAGCGACGCGAGCCCGAATTCGCGGACGAGCTCGAGGACGAGCTTGCGTTGGCTCGCAGCGGCACCGGCACTTCGGTCGAGGTTCGCAGCTTCGGTGTTCACCAGGCGATGGATGCGGTTTTTCGTTTCGCGCATCGCGCGAATATCTTCAAGCGCGAGCACGGTCCGGTGCGCACCGATCAGCGTTAGCAAATCCACGATAGTGTCGGAATGCTTGTAATAGAGCACGTCGCGCGTCTTTCGCTTCATCCGTTTCGGCCGATAGCCCAGAGCGCTTAGCAACGATGCAAGCCGTGCTGCGAGCCTCGTATCGTGCGGCGTCAGCTCCAGGTGATACCCGGAGCTCTCCGCCGCCAGCGAACCGACGGCGAGAAACGCCGCTCGTGCCTCCATAATGCGGTCGCAGCGATGCGTCGGTTTATGCATCGGGGCGAGAAGATCTTCGGGGATACGAATGCTGTAATCCACGCCGCCGCGAAGCCGTTTGACTGGCTGCGATTCAATAATGTAGGCTTTGCGCTCGGGCAGCAGGGACCAAAACAGACGCGCGACCGCGTTACGTTGCGTATGAAAGCGCCCTTTGACCGCTCCGTAGGTCACCAAGCCCTCGAGCAGCGCGCGGCGACAATGCTCGGCGCTCGGCATCTCGCGCGCGAGCGCATCTTTTGCATCGGTGGAGAGCGACGCATTCATGCTATCGGGCTCATATCCACTCGTCGGGCTGCTCGCGCCGCGTATCGAGAATTTCGTAGAGCGATGCAGGCACGACCGAGGGTGTGACGCGCAACGGAACATCGAGCACGCGAACTGTAACGACACGATTGACGTAGTGAATTTCGAGGGTATCTCCGGCGACGACGCGGTGGCCGGGCTTCAATGCTTTGCCGGAACGAAGGATGCGACCGTGTTCGAGCGCTTCATGAGCCTCGCTGCGACGTTTAGCGAGCCGGGCGACTTTCAGAAATTTATCGAGCCGCATGCTTTCGGTAATGCGCGCCCGCCCGCCGATCACCTTCGGCAAAGGGGGTTGCTTCTCGCCTGAGCGAACGCACGGCCAATGGCAACGAGTGTACCGGTGCGCCGCCGCGGTTTCGATCCGCTCGATGAGAGCAAACCGATGTGGAAAAGCCTGGCGCTTTTTCTCGTCCCTTTAATGCTCAGCAACATCATGCAATCGGCCTCGGGCACCTTCGGCAGCATCTTTCTCGGCCGGCTCATCGGCGTCGAGGCGCTCGCGGCGGTCTCGGCGGTCTTTCCCGTCTTCTTCGCGCTCTTTTCGTTTCTCATCGGCATCGGCAGCGGCAGCACCGTTCTTATCGGACAGGCATTCGGGGCAAAAGATCTCCACAAGGTGAAGAAAATCGCCGGTACGGTATTAGGGGCAACGCTGGCGATGGGGATCGTTGTCGCCATCCTCGGCGAGTTGTTCTCTCCGGGTTTGCTCGCGGCGCTTGGGACGCCGGCGAGTATTTTGCATGATTCCGACCGCTACGCGCGCGTGCTTTTTTTGTTCGCACCCGTTCTGTTTCCTTACCTTACCTATACGACGGTAATGCGAGGGGTCGGTGACGCGAAGACGCCATTCTATGCGCTGACCTTTTCGACGCTGTTGAGCATCGTTTTGGCCCCGGCGTTTATTCTCGGTTGGTTCGGCTTGCCGCATCTCGGCGTGGTAAGCGTTGCGGTGGCTTCGATTATCGCGCAGAGCCTGGCGTTGATCGGCTTACTGCTGATTCTGCGATTGCGGAACGATCCGCTTCAGATCGACCGCGAGATGCTTCGCGATTTCATTGTTGACTGGAAGATCTTCTGGACCGTTTTGCGTATCGGCATCCCGACGGGCATTCAGGTGGTGCTCTTCGCGCTGGCGGAGGTAGCGGTGATTAGCTTCGTGAACCGTTTTGGCGCTTCGGCGACGGCTGCGTACGGGGCGGTTAACCAAGTTGCGAGTTACGTTCAATTTCCTGCCGTATCGCTGGGCATCGCCGCTTCAATCTTCGGCGCGCAATGTATCGGCGCGCGCCGCGAAGATCGGCTCCGCAGCGTCGTGCGAGCGGCGGTCGTCCTCAATTACATCGTGGTCGGTTTTCTCGTGGTTGTGTGTTATATCTTCGCGCACGATATTCTCGGGTGGTTCATCACCGATATGCCGACGCTGAAGATCGCCGCCGGGCTGCTGGCGATCACGTTATGGAGCTACGTATTCTTTGGGAATTCGAGCGTTATCTCAGGTGTCGTTCGCTCGTCGGGCGATGTCATCGTACCGATGTTCAACGGCATCGCCTCGATCTGGCTCGTCGAAGTTCCGGCGGCGTATTTTCTAATGCAGCGCTATGGAATCGACGGAATTTGGATGGGCTACGCGCTCTCGTTCTGCGTCGTGCTCGCGCTTCAGTTCGGCTACTACGAGTTCTTCTGGAAGCGCCGCACGCACGAACGCCTGGTATAGTGCAGCGCGCCTCGGCATTGCGCCTGATACGGCGCCTCGATACGGGCGCTAAAGCGCCCTACTCGGCGTGACAGCGGCAAACTTCCTCGGCGTGACAGCGGCAAACTTCCTCGGCGTGACAGCGGCGCGTTCATCTCAAGGAGCCGTTACGGCGATGCAGTTGGAGCGGCGACGGGTGACGCGACGGGCGAGGGCGAGGGAGTCGGACTTGGGGGAGTCACCAGCGAGAGTGGAATCGATGCGGGAAACTTCATCGCCGAATAGGCGATCGTCGCGCTTCCATGTTTGATCTGGAGGCCGAAGGTGTGGATCGCGATCTCGATTTTCGACTGGCGAACCATCCAATAGTTTCCGACGTCGCCGAAGTTCATCTGTACGTATCCACCGAACGAGACGGCGACAATCGTTTCAAAGATATTGAAGCGCAGCGAACAGATGCGCATCGTCTTTGCATCGACGACGACGCGGCTTAACGTATGGATCGAGGGATCGAAGAGCGCAGTAAGATGCAACGCATGGCCGGGCGAACCGTCGGGGCAGAGCGCCGCTCCTCCGTCATCGATGCGATATGCGCCCGGACTCAGGGCGGAGACGATCGCGATGGTTTTGAGCCCCGGAGGGGGCGTCGCCGTGGGATGCAGCGCTTTGCTCGGCGATGGTTTTCCCTCCCAACCGTAGCGAAGGAAGTCGTACGCGCCGGGCCAGGTCGGAACGAAGAGCGGAGAGGCACTGTAGTAGCGCCTTCCCTTCGCATCGACGTTCAGGGTGAGGTTGCCGCTCGCTCTCATCCCGGTGCGATAGCTTTGCTGCCCCAACTCGGCGATATTGCCGCCCCAGGTCACGTAGATTGCCGTGCGGCCATCGCTCGATGGCCCGAGCGAGAACGCAAGCCCTTGCGAATCGAACTTCGTCGTGAAGATCGCGGCAGGGGGTTCTGGGAGACGCTTCATCGCCGCGATCGCGGCCTCGTAATAGGCAGTCGCGGAGGGCACGGCGGCCCGTGCCGGGAGAGCTCCAAAGAGCAAGCAAGGGGCGAGTAGCACAAAAAGAAGCAAAGGCTCGATCGAACGTCCGAACATACAGTGCGAGTACGCCGGCGGGCAGAGAATGTTTCGAGGACGCAGCACGAGAGCCGTAGCGCAGCGTAAAGATTCAGTAATGTTCGTGAAGGATTCTGCGGAACGTCGTAGCCGAACCACTTGTGAAAGAGGAAGATCGCCGCATCCCCTCTACCACATTGCAAGGAACCCACATGTCCGTTTCATTCGTGCGCCGTTCCCTCGGTGCCGCTTTCCTCGGCGCGCTCATCGCGCCGGCTCTCGCGTCGGCCTCGACGGTCAGCGCATCGCTCGTTCCCGACGGCACCTACGTCGTTCAAGTCGAAGCCGTCAAGGATGCCCAGCACGCCCTCGTGCTGCTCCCGAACGGCATGGAGACCACGCTGACGGCAACCGGGAGCGCAAGCTTCGCTAAGGTGAAACCGCACCAGCATTTGCGCGTCTCGATCGTCGCCGGCAAAACGCCGGTGCTCGCGGTAACCCGCCGCTAGAAATCGCCCCGCGCCGGGCTCGATGACGGGCTCGGCTGCGGCTTCGCTTTTCCGGAAATCGGGATCGCGAATTCGGTTGCCGGAATCATCGCGGGAGCGGTGACGTTGCGAAACCCGACGCCGATGGTGAGCTGCGATACCTGTAGCCCGAAAGTTCGAAAGCCGATCGCGATGCGCGCGTCCTGAACCAACCAATAGTCCGCGCTCTCGCCGAAATGCAGCGCGAGATAGCCCGAAACGCCGACTGCAACCAGTGAATCGGCGACCGAAAAGCGCATCTCGCAGAAACGCCCGGTCGCACTCTCGATCACCACGTGCGTCAGCAGCCGGCGTTCTTTGTTGCGTATCGCTTGGAGGTGTAACGCGTGTCCCGGTGCACCGTTCGGGCAGAGCGCTGCACCGCGGTCGCTGATACGATAGTCGTCGGGCGCGACGGCGGTGACGATCGCGATCGTTTTCAATCCGTGCGGCATCGCACTCGCCGGCGGCGCACGATGCGTAGCGTTTGAATTCTGCGCCTGCGCCATGTCGAGCCCATACTGCACGAGTTTGCTCACACCGAGCCAGGTTGGGTCGAGGCCACCTCCAGTATCTCGCTCCCATGTACCGTGCGGCAGCTCCCGAGATATCTCGCTTCCGTCCTTCGTACGCAATCGATAATCGTCGAGCGTTGGGGGATGCCCATGCAACGTGATTCGTGTCTGGAAGGTGAGGTACGGCGGCACGGGTTGGCGCTGCATGATCGCGAGTGCGTCGCGATAGTACTGCGCCGCCGATGGCGGCGCGGCGGCGCGAGCACGCGGAACACGGCCGGCGCAGAGCAGTGCAACGCCGAGAGAGAGCGAGCGAACGATCGTCGTCGAGCGGTTCATAACGCTCGCTATACGCTGCGAGCGCGTTCGAGGTTTCAGGCTAGGAGCGGTTCGACGAGGGGCGTTCGATCTGAAACGCGAGGAGGATCGCCTCGCGTGAAGGGCTCGCGCGTGCGAGCTCCCCTCGATCGACGGTATGCTCGGCGATAGCGAGTGTACCGGCCTCGAGCACGGCACCGGCGAGGCGCAGCGCTCCGCGAGCGACGAAGCAGAGCACGGAGTGGAGCGGCACTTCGGCCGAAGGTACCTGCGGAAACGGAAGCGAGCGATGCGCGAGCGCGCCGTCGCGCGTCATAATATTGAACGCGTCGATCGCCCCCGCCGCAAGCCGCGCGCGGACGCGCTCCGAGCCCGGAAAAGCAAAGGGTTGAAATGCCGGAATCGCCGCCTCCGGTCGCTCGCCGACCTGCAGCGAGAGCCCCTCGCCGAGCGGCACGATCGTGCGCGACCAGCCGCTAAAATCGGAGAACGCAGCTTCACTGCGCTCCGTAGCAACGGTTATGCGTAGATCGCCTCCGACGTAGAGCTCGCGGGTCGTGCCGGCCCCGTTGCGCCAGGGAACCTGCGGGCAATCGTCGAGGCGGCGAATCAACATGGCGGCTCTTTCGCCGATTGGCGTGCGGGCTCCGGCGACGCTTTACCGAGTGGATAAAGGCCGGGCGGGGCAGCCCTGCCAACCCTTTGCCCCATGAGTAGCGAATTGCGTGAGTTCCTGACCCTCTCTTATACCGAGCTCGAAGAATTGAATCTTCGCGCCAAACAGCAGCGCAAGGACCGAGTTGCGCCAGCGACGCTGCAAGCCGAACGCCTCGCGTACCTTCAAGAAGAGCATCGCATCAAGGCGGTGACCGTGCTCTTCAGCGATCTCGAAGGGCGCTTGCACATGCTCGATTACGATAAGAAGTTCTTGCTGAAGTCACACGACAATCTCACCTTCGACGGCTCATCGATTCGTGGATTTACCGCCCAACGTGAGAGCGACCTTCGCCTCTTTCTCGATTGGAGCGCCTTCTATTGGGCGCCGTCGGATATCTTCGGCCCCGGAAAGGTGCTGGTTTTTGCCGACGTTATCGACCGTACCGGCAAGCCTTTCATCGGTGACGTACGCGGCTCGCTCAAAAAATTTGCTGCCGACCAATTCACGAAAAACGGTTACACACTCAACGCCGCTAACGAGATCGAGGGCTTTCTCTTTCAAGGCCTTGACGCCGAGCGCCGCTATCACGAGACGGCGAAGTTCGAGTACGTCAACACCGGCGGATATTACCACTCGCTCCCCGGCGACTCGTTGCGTACGTTCATCGATACAGTCGCCGAAGTGCAGCGATCGATGGGTTTCGAAAACGAGAAAGACCATCCCGAAGTTGCGCCGTCGCAGTTCGAGATCAACTACGGATACGGCGAAGTCGTCGCCGCGGCCGACCAAATTCAGCTCTACAAGCTCATTTGCCGTCAGGTCGCTACGCGCTTGGGCATGACTGCGAGCTTCCTACCGAAGCCCGTGATCGGCGTCAATGGAAGCGGCATGCATACCAACGTTTCGGTCAAGAAAAACGGCAAGAATATTTTCTGGGATCCAAAGGGTCAAGAAAAAATCAGCACGTTCGCATGGCAATTCATCGACCGGCTCCTCACGCACGGCAACGATATCTGCCTCGCACTCAACGCCAGCGTGAATGCTTACCGCCGCCTCGACCCGCATTTCGAAGCACCGAACCAAATCAAAGCCTCGGCGGTCGATCGCGGCTCGATGATTCGCATTCCGATCGGCAACGAAGGGAGCGCACGCGTCGAAGTTCGCTCGGTCGGCCCCGACGCCAACCCCTATATGGTGCTGCTCTCGGTCTTTAAAACCGGGCTCGAAGGGAGCACGAGCAAGCTGCGCAATCTTCGCCAAGCGGAGCGATACCTTCCCGACAACATCTACGATGCGATCGCCTACTTCCGCAAGTCGGAATGGGTAACCAAACTCTTCGGCGGCGAGGTGCAAGAGAAATACGCCGACCTAAAACAGGCAAGCGCGGATCGGTGCCCGCGCCTTTTGGGAACGATCGTAAAACCACAAGAAGTGCAGTATCACCACGAAGTCTACAACCAATTCCTCTGGAACCTCTTTTAGCCGGAGGTCGTTGAGGAAGTAAGGCTCTCGCGCCGAGGCGAATCGGTAGGCTTATGGAAAGCAACCTACAGATTCGCCTCGCTCGCCGCCCGGTCGGCGAGCCGACCGTCGCTGATTTTCGCCTGGTCGAAGAAGTGGTGCCGACGCCCGGCCCCGGCGAGGTATTGCTCCGCACGAAATGGCTCTCGCTCGACCCGTACATGCGTGGGCGCATGAGCGAGATGCGCTCGTACGCCGCACCGGTGGCCATCGATGCGGTGATGGTCGGCGGAACCGTCGGCGAGGTCGTGGCTTCGAACGACCCGCGTTTCGCCGTCGGCGACCTCGCGCTCGGCTACGGCGGCTGGCAGCGTTATAGCGTCGAACGTGCCGACGGGCTGCAAAAGCTCGACCCGAAGATGACGCACCCGAGCTATGCATTAGGAATACTCGGCATGCCCGGGCAGACCGCGTACTGCGCGCTCAACGATATTGGGGCGCCGAAAGCCGGCGAGACGTTGGTCGTCTCCGCTGCGGCTGGTGCGGTCGGGCAAGTTGCGGGTCAGTTGGGGAAAATTGCGGGTTGTCGAGTCATCGGCGTTGCAGGCGGCAGCGAAAAATGCAGGTACGTCGTCGACGAATTAGGATTCGACGCGTGTATCGACCGGAAAACCGAATCGCTCGACGCTGCGTTTGCGCGACATTGCCCCGACGGTATCGACATCTATTTTGATAATACGGCGGGCGCGATTCTCGAAGCGGTGATGAAGCGCCTCCGCATCGGCGCGCGCATCCCCTTGGTCGGGCTGATCGAACAATATAACGCAACGGAGATGCCGAAGGGCCCAAATCTCGCACCGCTGCTGATTGCACGCGCGAAAATCGAGGGATTTCTCGTCAGCGACCACGCCGCGCACACGCGCGATTTCCTTGCGAAGGTCGGAGCGCTCCTTGAACAAGGGAAGCTTGCCTATCGCGAGGATGTCGTCGAAGGGCTCGAACGTGCGCCGGAGGCCTTCATCGGATTACTTCGGGGTGCGAACCTCGGGAAACTTTTGGTTCGCACGGCGTGACCGACGAGAGCGAACCGCTCTTTGAAACGCTGCTCGAGGTAACGCAGAGTATTCTCACCGCCGAGCGCAGCCAAGATGCACTCGAAGCGATCGCCGGTGCAGTCTCTCGACTCTTCGGATTTCGTTACGTCAGCATCGTCGCGGCGGATTCTCCGGAGAGCGAGATGACGCGGCGCGTCATGTTGGGCTGGGACGATAAGACGAAAGCCGAACGCTTGGGAGAGATCGTTTCACGCTCGGCAACACGCGAGTTTCTCTCCTCGGAATTCGAAAGTTATCCGCACTGCTATTATTTTCCGGCGGAACGATTCGTCGAATGGCGCCATGCGCTCTCTTCCGGAGAGAACGACGCGGGCCCGGTGCGTAGTGCGCCGGGCCGCTGGCACGAACGTGACTCCATCGCGCTGGTACTCGCCGACGCGACGGACAGCATGCTCGGCTACATTTCGATCGACGGCCCTGAAGACGGGCTCGTTCCCGGCAAATCGACGCTCGCACGCATGCGCGTCTTCGCCGACCTCGTCGGCCTTGCGCTGGCAAATGCGCGGGCCCGTGCCGCCGAAGAAGCGCGGCGGCTGCTCCTCGAAGACCGGGCGCGCTCGCAGAGTGAATTTCTCGGAATCGTCGCTCACGAATTCCGTTCGCCGCTCGCGGCGATCCGCGGTGCCGCCCTGCTGTTGGCGACGAACTTCGATAGACTCTCCGAAGTGCGACGGCGCGAGCTGTTGCAGACGATCGACGCCTCGACCACCCGCATGTCAACGCTTTTCGACGATTTACTCTTGCTTTCACGCGTCGATGCCGGCTCGCTTACCCTCTTCGACCAACGCGTTGACGCGCGACTGATCCTCGAAGAGGCGGTCGGTCGCGCTCGTAGCGAATACCCATCGCGTCGCTTCTCCACTCAACTCCCCAACGAACTACCCTACGTTCGGGGCGACGAAACGCGCATCGTTCAAGTGCTCTGCAACCTACTCTCGAATGCCGTGCGTTATTCGCCGGAGAACAGTGCCATTACGGTCCGCATCGAGCCGGTCAGGGAGTACCTTCGGTTTTCGGTACAAAATCGCGGCCCCGGCATCCCTCGCGACGAGCGCGAGCGACTTTTCACGCGCTTCGGCCAAATCGGCACGCACCCCGATGGAACGGGGCTCGGCCTCTACTTAAGTCGCCAGCTCGTCGAGCTGATGGGTGGGCAAATCGACTTTGAAAGCACTCCAAACGACGTCACGACCTTCTGGTTCTCACTTCCGCTCGCCGTAAAGCCGTAAATAGGCCGTAAATGCGGTAGGTTCGGGGTATTTACCACGCCGAACTATACGGTATCGTGAAAACTCGTGCTGATATCCGCAACGTCGCCATCATCGCCCACGTCGACCATGGAAAAACCACCCTCGTCGATGCCATGCTCCGCCAGAGCGGCATCTTCCGTGAAGGGCAGCAGGTTGAGACGCGCGTCATGGATTCCAACCCGCTCGAACGCGAGCGCGGTATTACCATTCTTGCGAAAAACACGGCGGTTCGGCATGGCGATTATAAATTCAACATCGTCGATACGCCGGGGCACGCCGATTTCGGCGGCGAGGTCGAGCGCGTTTTGCAGATGGTCCAGGGCGTACTGCTTTTGGTCGATGCTGCCGAAGGCGTGATGCCGCAGACGCGATTTGTGTTGCGCAAGGCGCTCGAACTCGATCTTCGCGTTATCGTGGCAGTGAATAAAATCGACCGGAAGGATGCACGCGCCCCCGAGGTCGTCAACGAAGTTTTCGATCTCTTCATCGATCTCGGAGCGAATGACGAGCAAGCCGATTTCCCAGTCGTCTTTACCAACGGCAAATTGGGAATCGCCAAACTTTCCTTAGAGGAAGAATCCGATAGCCTCGAACCGCTCTTCGATATGCTGGCGCGCCATATTCCCGAAGCACCCGCCGAGGAAGGGCCGCTGCAGCTTTTAATTTCCGCAATCGACCATAATAAATATGTCGGCCGCATCGGGATCGGCCGCATCTTTCGCGGCACCTCGCGGGTGAACGCACCGATCGTCCGCGTCGCCCACGACGGAACGGTAACCGGTGGTTTGCGATTGACCACCATGCTCACCTTCGCCGGGCTCGAACGCGTCGAAGTGAGTGAAGCATCGGCGGGCGATATTGTTTGCGTTTCCGGTATCGAGAACCTCAACATCGGCGACACGATCGCCGACGCATCCGCGCCGGAAGCGATTCCGGCGGTTGCAGTTGATGAGCCGACCGTCTCGATGTTCTTTTCGGTCAACAATTCACCGTTCGCAGGCAAGGAAGGCAAGTTCGTCACCTCGCGTCAAATCCGCGAACGCTTGATGCGCGAGCTTGAATCGAACGTCGCACTGCGCGTCGCTGATACCGATTCTGCCGATACCTTCGAAGTACGCGGCCGCGGCGAACTGCATCTCTCGATCCTCATCGAAACGATGCGTCGCGAAGGCTACGAAATGGCGGTCTCCAAACCGCAGGTCATCGTCACCGAACGCGACGGCAAGAAACTCGAACCGGTCGAATACGTCGTCGTCGACGTTCCCGAAGAGTACGCCGGCGCAGTTATTGAGGCGCTCGGCAAACGCAAAGCCGTGATGTCGAACATGATTAACATCGGCGATTCGCGCCGGCTCGAGTACACGATGCCGACGCGCGCGATCTTCGGGCTTCGCGGCGAGCTCCTGACATTGACGCGCGGAACCGCCGTGATGTCGCACACCTATTACGACCACGAGCCGTGGCAGGGCGACTTACCGGGGCGCAGCGTCGGCGCCTTGGTTGCCAGCGATACCGGGCGTGCGACGGCGTACGCACTCGCGGGAGTCGAGCAGCGCGGGCGCTTCTTCGTCGGCCCCGGAACCGATATCTATGAAGGCATGGTCGTCGGGCGCGCCAACGACGATAAGGATATCGCGCTGAACGTGGTCCGCGAGAAAAAGCTCACCAACATGCGCGCCTCGGGCTCCGACGATAACGTCAAGCTCGCGCCACCCGACGAGCTCTCGCTGGAGCGCGCTATTGAATTCATCGACGACGACGAACTCGTCGAAGTGACGCCGAAGTCGATACGCTTGCGCAAGCGTATTCTCGACGAAGGGGAACGCCTCAAGGCGCGGCGACGGGAGCGCGCGACCGCTTGAGGCAACTCGTGAAGGGCTTCGCCCAGTTTCTCGTACGCGGGAAAGTGGTCGATCTCGCCGTCGCCTTCGTCATCGGCGGCGCTGCGGGAAGTTTCATCAACTCGTTCGTAACCAATCTCTTCTCGCCGCTACTCGCCGCGATCATCGGTCAGCACGAGTTCTCCCATGCTCACATCGTGCTGAACCATTCGACGATCCCCTACGGAAAGTTTATCGACTCGTCGATCTCGTTCTTATTGGTCGCCGGTGCGGTCTATTTCTTCGTGATCGTTCCGTCGAATCGGCTCGCGGTGAACGGCGTACTCTCGGGGCTCTCGAATCCGACACTCAAAAAATGCCCCGAGTGTGCCGCCGAGATACCGAAGAGCGCGCGGCGCTGCATGTACTGCACGCAGGTCGTCGAGCAGAGCTAAACCACGCTCGCCGGGCGTTCTACGGCGAAGGTCAGTTCTTCCCTGAGTGCGTCGTAGCCCACCCGTACGCTATCGCCGTCGTGAATATCGCCGGCGAGTATCTTTCGGCTCAGCGGCGTCTCGAGCTCGCGCTGAATCGTTCGCTTGAGCGGGCGCGCGCCGTAGGCCGGCTCGTAGCCGACGCTGACGATATGCTGGGTCGCCGCATCGTCGAGCACGATCTCGATATGTCGCTGCGCTAGACGCTCGCGTAGGCGCGCGAGTTGGATCTCGACGATCTCTGCCAATTGCACGCGGTCGAGTGCATGGAAGACGACGATCTCGTCGACGCGATTGAGAAACTCAGGGCGGAAGTGCGCCCGCAGTTCATCGAGAACGGTCGCCCGCATCACCGTATAGTCGGCATCCGACCCGCTGCCCTGAAAATCGAGAATGCGGTGGCTGCCGATATTCGAGGTCATCACCAAAATCGTGTTTTTAAAATCGATGGTGCGCCCCTGGCCGTCGGTGAGGCGCCCATCGTCGAGAATCTGCAAGAACACATTGAAGACGTCGGGATGCGCCTTTTCGATTTCATCGAAGAGCACAACGCAATACGGGCGCCGACGGACGGCTTCGGTTAATTGCCCGCCTTCGTCGTAGCCGATATATCCCGGCGGCGCTCCAATGAGGCGCGCGACGGTGTGCTTTTCCTGATACTCCGACATATCGACCCGTACCAGTGCCCGCTCGTCGTCGAAAAGATATTCGGCGAGCGCACGCGCGAGCTCGGTCTTTCCGACCCCGGTCGGGCCGAGAAAGATAAATGAACCAATCGGGCGATTGGGGTCGGCAAGGCCGCTGCGCGAACGGAGAACCGCCTCCGCAACGCTATCGACCGCCTCGTCTTGCCCGACGACACGGCGATGCAGTTCTTCATCGAGGTGGAGCAGTTTCTGCTTTTCGCCCTCGAGCAACTTGCTCACCGGAATTTTCGTCCAGCGGGCGATAACCTCGGCAATATCCTCCTCGTCAACCTCTTCTTTGGCCAACCGGCCACCCTCGGCGGAATCGAGGCGCGACTCTTCTTCGGCGAGTTGGCGCTCCAACGTCGCAAGCTGTCCGTAGCGCAACTCGGCAACGCGGTTGAGATCGTACTGCCGTTCTGCACGTTCGATCTCGGTCTTGGTGGCATCGATGCGTTCGCGAAGGTCGCGCAAGGCCGTTGCCCCGTGCTTTTCGATATCCCACTGCGTGCGTAGGCGCGCACGCTCGGCTTGAAGCGCGCTCAGTTCTCGCTCCAACATTTCGAGCCGCTCTTTGCTGCCGGTATCGCTCTCGCGCTTGAGCGCTTCCCGTTCGATCTCCAACTGCATGGTGCGGCGAGAGACTTCGTCGAGTTCTTGCGGCATCGAATCGATCTCCGTGCGCAGCTTCGCCGCTGCTTCGTCGACGAGATCGATCGCTTTATCGGGGAGGAAGCGATCGCTGATATACCGATCGCTCAGCATTGCAGCGGCGACCAAGGCACTATCTTTGATACGCACCCCGTGATGTGCTTCGTATTTTTCTTTGAGCCCGCGCAATATGGAGATCGTATCCTCGACGCTGGGCTGCTCGACCATGACGGGCTGGAAGCGGCGTTCGAAGGCGGCGTCCTTTTCGATATATTGCCGATATTCATCGAGCGTCGTCGCCCCGATCAAATGAAGTTCGCCGCGCGCGAGCATCGGTTTGAGCAGGTTGCCGGCGTCCATCGAACCCTCGGTCTTACCTGCTCCGACGACGGTATGTAACTCATCGATGAAGAGCACGATACGCCCTTCGGATTTAGCAACATCCTTTAAGACCGCTTTCAATCGCTCTTCGAACTCGCCGCGATATTTCGCCCCGGCGATCAACGCCCCCATATCGAGCGAGACGAGGCGGCGCTCTTTCAAACTCTCGGGAACGTCGCCCCGCACGATACGCTGAGCGAGCCCTTCGACGATTGCGGTCTTTCCGACGCCGGGCTCGCCGACGAGGACGGGGTTGTTTTTCGTACGGCGCGAGAGCACTTGCACGACGCGCCGTATCTCTTCGTCGCGACCGATCACCGGATCGAGCTTCCCGCGCTCGGCGTCGAGCGTGAGATCGCGCCCGTAACGTTCGAGCGATTTATAGGTCCCCTCCGGGTCTTTGGTCGTCACCCGTTGATTGCCGCGCACCTCACGCAGGGCGCGCAAGAGGGTATCTTCGTTCAGCCGCAACTCGCGGAAGATCGCTCCGACCGCGCCTCCGGCTTGCGCCATCGCGAGCAGCACATGCTCGACCGAAACGTAGTCGTCGCCGAGTTTTTTCGCTTGCGCCTCGGCGCCGTCCATCACGCGGGAGAGTTCCGGGGAGAGCGATACCTGCGCGCTCTCGGCGTTCGGCCCGCTCAAACGCGGCAAGCGGCCGACGGCGGCCTCGGCCGCCCGCGCAACGGCCTTCGGATCCGCTCCGGCCTTCGCGAGAATATCGGCGGCGATACCGCGCTCTTGATCGATCAGTGCGGCGAGAAGATGCTCGGGCGTGGTCTGGGTGTTGCGTTCGGCGAGCGCCCGACTATACGCCGCATTCAATGCTTCCGAGACGCGCTCGGTTAGACGATCTACGTTCATACACTCCTATAATACCGCCGCCGGTGCGAACGGTTACAGGGGCGGCCTTCCCGATTTCTTCCTATCTGATCGAGAACGTGAAGAGTGCGGCGGCCTTTACTTCCAACGGCTGCGGCAAGATCGTCGCCGGCGTTGAGGCGAACGGGAAGCTCGGCAATTTGAAGCTCTCGCCTCCGATAAAATCGTCGAGGAGAATCGGCTTGACCGCGAGCAGCGCGCCGAGGTGAACGCCGGCTGCACGGGCAATCGCTTCGGCACGCACCTGCGCGATGCGTTCGGCTGCGACAAGCGCCTGCGTACGCACCGCATCGGGATCGGCGGCTTCAAAGAGCGTGACCCGCTTGGCATCCCAGCCCGCTTTCGTCAGCGCCGCGCTCACCGCGACGACCCGATTCGGGGGGACGCGAAGGATTGCGTAGGTCGCGTAGGCGGCGTGCCCGCTTTTGCCGAGCGACTCGAGCGGAACCATGCTCGCAATCGCGGAGGCATTCAACCCGAGCGACGGCAGCATGGCTCGCAGCGATGCACTCGCATCGGCGCCGAGCGCGGCGTTCGCGCTCTTGCCGAGCCGGCTGACTAAAACGCGCGAAACGGGGAGATCGACGACGATATCGCTTGGAGTAACTTGGGCGGTCGCCGCCACGGTGATGGTGTGCGGACGACCTGCAGAAGCGAAGCTCCCCGCCGCGAGCGCCGGGGCGTTCGATGCGGCGGCGAATGCGAGAGCGAGGGTGATGAGCCGTGCTGTTTTCATCTTCGCGCGGTGCGTTATCGCGCGGCGGGATTCCTCTCGATCGCACGCAGGGCCCGCAGGTCTCCCGTTCGCAACGTAACTCCACGAGCGTCAAACCACTCGAGAAGAGGTACCGCAAATTTGCGCGAGGTACCGACGAGCGTGCGAAACTCCGCTACCGTCATCTGCCGGTGCTCGCGCAGAAAGCTCTCCAGCCGCGCACGAATCGCGGCGATCTGGCTGCCCGTATAAAGATCGTCGCCGACGCGCACGAGCGCCCCTCGGGCGAGCAACCCGGTATATGCATCGGCGATGCCCTCGATGCGTGCGTTGCGTACCGCGCTCTCGATATCGGGCGCACTCATCGGAGCGAGCGAAGCGGGATCCTCGCCGCGCAAGGCAGCGGCAAAGAACTGCTCCTGTTCGGCGGTAAGCCGCGCGTCATGCCCGGGAAGCGCATAGAAGCCGGAGCGCGCGACGATACGCCCCTCGTTTGCAAAGGCGGCGAGATAGCGGTAGAGCAGCGCCTCATCAAAAGCGAGTTCTTTCGCCAAGCCCTGCAGCGTGCTCCCCATCGCCCACGGCGCTCCATCGTGTCGACGCGCGAGTTGGGTAACGATACGTTCGAGCAACGCATCGGAGAGCGCGAGGGAGACGAAGGCTTCCGGCTTCGCGATCGCGCGCAGCTCCCCGCGCGCGGTTGCCGCCTCGACGATATCCTCGATCGCATCGGCACGCACGTTGAGTTTTGCCGCCAATGCCTCGCGCCCGATCCCGGCGAGCCCAGCCTCCGCGAGTGCGGCTCGGAGTGCCGCTGCATGCGGGGCCTCGCTCTCGCCCTGGGCGGCCTCGATACCGGCGATCTCCCCACCGCCGAGGAGCGTTTTCGGGGAAAGGCGGCGCAGGACGAAACGGACGCCACCGAAGGCCGCCGTGGGTTCGCGCAGCAACAAGCGCGCTTCGATCGGTTCCTCACTCTGGGGAACTCCCGCGAAAAGCAGCGTACCGAGCACCTCGGCCGCACCGATCGAGGCGCGCACCGGCGTGCGCCGCCGTAACAACGGCAGCGCCTCGGCGAGCGGGGTGAAGCGCACCACAAACTGCGTGGCCGGCTGCAGTTCCGGCCCTGAAAGTACGCTGCCGCGCGCAATTTTCTCGCGCGCGACACCGGGCAGGTTGAGTGCGACGCGCGCACCGGCATTCGCGCGTTCGACCGCTCTGCCGAAGACGTGGAGGCCGCGCACGCGCGCACGCAGCCCTACGGGCTGCACCGTCACGCTCTCGCCGACGCGAACGCTGCCCTGCATCAGCGTTCCGGTCGCGATCGTTCCGTGCCCGGGGAGCGTAAATACGCGGTCGATCGGAACGTACAACGGTGCCTCGGCATTTCGCGATGGGAGCGCGGCCAATTTTGCAGCGAGCAACGCTCGCAACTCGGGAATCCCCTCACCGCCCGGCGAGGAGATCGGCAGCATCTCAGCGTCGGCAGCGAGCGTGCCGATGAGATCGTTGCCGATGCGTCGGAGCGCCGCATCCCGTTCCTCGCTCCCGAGAAGATCGCATTTGGTTACGGCGACGACGACGCTTTGCACGTTGAGGAAACGAAGGATCGCTAAATGCTCGCGTGTCTGCGGCATTACCCCCTCGGTTGCGGCAACGACGAGCAAAAGCACTTCCATTCCACTCGCGCCGGCGAGCATGTTGTGCAAGAAGCGTTCGTGCCCGGGTACGTCGACGATCCCGGCAACCATCGAACCCTCTTCGAAGCGTGCGAACCCGAGATCGAGCGTCATTCCGCGCTCGCGCTCCTGCGCCCACCGGTCGGGGTTCGTTCCGGTCAACGCCTCGACGAGCGTCGATTTGCCGTGGTCGACATGTCCGGCTGTGCCGATGATATGCACGCGCGCTTCCTAGAGCGCTGCAAGCACGTCGGCGAGCGCTGCATCGTCGGCGGGCAGCACACTTCGCAGATCGAGCACGACACGCGCATCTTCGATACGAACGATCGTCGGCGGCGAAGCCGCGCGAAGCCGACGCGCGATTCCGTCGGCATCGGGGGCATCGATCGCAACGGCGACCGAGTCTAACGTCGCCCCGGGCAACGCGCCGCCCCCGACCGCCGAGCGCGTTGCAAGCAGCTGCCCCCGCCCCGCACGCGCGACGATTGCTTCGCCGCGGCGCCGCAGATCTTCAACCGAAACGGCGAGCATCGCATAGAGCGGAATCTCGAGGCGCGTCGCATCGTTTTCGTGCAGTCGGGCCGTCGCGTCGAGCATCGCCAGCGTCGTTTTATCGACACGTAACGCTCGTAGCAGCGGGTTCGCACGCATGCGTCCGACCGCGAGCGCACTTCCAAGCAGCATGCCGCATTGCGGTCCGCCGAAGAGTTTATCGCCGGAGATCGCAACGACGGCGACACCCTCCGCGAGTGCCTCGCGCACCGTACGTTCGCGCGGCAGGCCGAACGCCGTCATATCGACCGGCGCACCGCTGCCGAGATCTTCGACGAGCATCACACCGCTGCGGCGAGCGAGTGCGGCGAGCGCGCGCGGATCGAGCTCTTCAACAAAACCCTCCAGTGAAAAATTCGAACGGTGCGTGCGAAGAATCAGGGCCGTTTGCGGGGAGAGCGCGCGCTCGACATCGGCGACCCGCGCCTTATTGGTCGTGCCGATCTCGACCAGATGCGCTCCGCTTCGTTCGAGGACTTCGGGAATGCGGAAACCGCCGCCGATCTCTACGAGCTCGCTGCGGGCGACGATGCACTCGCGGCCCCGAGCGAAGGTATCGAGCAAGAGCAGCATCGCAGCAGCACAGTTGTTGACGACGAGTGCATCTTGCGCACCGAAGAGCCGTGCCAAGCGCGTGCTGACGCGCTCGTAGCGCGAGCCGCGTTGCCCTTCGCAAAGATCGTATTCCAGGTTTGAGTAACCCGCACCGACCTGCGCCGCCGCATCGAGCGCGGCGCGGGCGAGCGGCGCGCGGCCAAGATTCGTGTGCACGAGAATGCCGGTCGCATTGATAACCGGGCGAAGTTGCGCGGCCGCAGCGTCCTCGAGCCCGGCGAGCAGCGCGCGCGACGGATCAAACGCATGCCCGGCTGCCAAAGCGTTGCGTCCGCGTCCCAGGGTTTCTTGCACGATCGCTTTTACCGCGTCGCGCCCCAATGAGGCCTCGTACCCGGCGACCGCCGGATCGGAAAGCAAACGATGCACGGCCGGAAGGCCGCGCATCGCGTTTTCGCTCACGGAGTCTTAGTTGAGGTGCCGGGCGAGCATCGAACTGATCTGTGCCTCGGGCACGTATCCGACGATGCGATCGACGGCCTGACCGCCCTTGAAGAGAATCAGGCATGGAATGCCCGAGACACCATACTGCCCGCTCAACGACGGGTTTTCGTCGGTGTTGAGTTTGACGAATTTCGCCTTGCCCGCATGGGCTGCTGCGACTTTTTCGACAACCGGGGAGAGCATGCGACATGGGCCGCACCACGGTGCCCAGAAATCGACGAGGACCGGCTGGTTATTTCCCAGCACCTCGCTCTGAAAATTTGCTTGGCTGACTTCAGCTATTGCGCTCACGATGGACTCCTTTTTCTACGATGCTTCAACCGCCCGTCGGCGGCGCCTGGTTGCACGAGCCGGCCCGCTCTGAAATTAGGCCAGCTCGGTCTGTGTCGGTTCCCCGGTAATGCCGGTAATGAGTTCGGCCTGTTTGCCGAGATTCGTGATCGCAATCACTTCGTCACCCTCGCCGAGACGCTGCAAGCGAACGCCCTTCGTCGCCCGCCCGGCTTTGCGAATGTCCTTGACGTTGATGCGAATCACTTGGTTCCCCGAGGTGATCATGAGCAATTGGTCTTCGGGTGCGACCATGATTTGGTCGACGACGCGCCCGATATCTTCGCGCTCCTTGGCGAAGGCCTTCACGCCCTTGCCGCCGCGCGAGGTATGCCGGTAGTCGTCGATCGGGGTGCGCTTACCGAACGCCTGTGAGGTAACCAATAGCACTTCCTTGCGTTCGTCCTCGATGACATCCATTGCAATGATTTCGTCACCGCTCTCCAACGTCATCGCTTTGACGCCGCGAGCGTTACGCCCCATCGCGCGGACGTTCTGTTCGTTGAAATGCACTGCCATGCCGGCGCGCGTGCAGAGAATGATATCGCGCGTTCCCGTTGCCAGATCGACTGCCAACAGTTCGTCGCCCTCGTCGAGATTGATCGCGTTGAGGCCATTGCGGCGCACGTTTGCAAACTCTTCGAGCTTGGTCTTTTTAATGACGCCGTGCGTGGTCACCATCACCAGCGATTTATCGCCTTCAAAGGTGTCGATGGGGAAGCACGCCGTGACCTGCTCGCCCGGTGGGAGCGTGAGCAAATTGACGAGCGCGGTTCCACGCGCCTGTCGCGTCGTATCGGGAATTTCGTAGGCGCGCAAACGATAAACGCGCCCTTTGTTCGTGAAGAACAGCACGTGATCGTGCGTTTTTGTGGCGAAGAAATTGCGAACGACGTCTTCACGTTTGAGGTTCGCGATGCCGGTCACCCCGCGGCCGCCGCGATTTTGCGTGCGGAACGTATCGACCGAGACCCGCTTGATATAACCGCCGTCGGTATAGGTGACCACAACGTCGGTGTTGGGAATGAGCTGCTCGACCGAGATCTCATCCTCGGCGGGCAGCACGAGCGTGCGCCGCTCGTCGCCGTGCCGTTTTTTGAGATCGAGTGCGTCCTCTTTTACGATGGCGGCGACGCGACGCGGGCTGCGGAGAATATCTTCCAAGTCGGCGATCGTTTTGATGATTTCGAGATATTCGTCCTCGATTTTCTTGCGCTCGAGCCCGGTAAGGGTACGCAGGCGCATATCGACGATCGCCTGCGCTTGAATCTCGGAGAGTGAGAAACGCTCGACGAGTTTGCCTTTCGCTTCATCGGTCGAATCGCTGCTACGAATGAGCGCGATAATTTCGTCGATGTTATCGAGGGCGATGCGGTAACCTTCGAGCAAGTGGGCGCGTTCTTGCGCTTTGCGAAGATCGTAGGCCGTCCGCTTGAGGATGACGTCTTTACGATGGGTGATGTAATGGTCGAGCAGTTGACGGAGGTTCAGTACCTGCGGTTCGAGCGGTGTCGTTCCGTCGGCCTTCGGCTCACCGGCCGGCACCAACGCGAGCATGTTGAAGCCGAAACTCGATTGCAGCGGCGTGTGCTTGAAGAGTTGGTTGAGCACCACCTTGGGCGTCGCGCTCTTCTGCAATTCGACGACGACGCGCATGCCTTTTCGGTTGCTCAGGTCATCGAGACGCGCGATCCCCTGGATTTTTTTCTCGGCATGCGCTTCGGCGATCGCTTCGACGATACGGCTCTTATAGACTTGGTAGGGAATCTCGGTGATGACGATCTTGTGGCGGCCTTTTTCTTCGATGATTTCGGCTTTGCCGCGCATTGGAATCGAGCCGCGCCCCGTCTTATATGCCTGACGGATCGCTTCATGCCCGAGCACGGTGCCGCCGGTCGGAAAATCAGGGCCCTTGACGATATCGCAGAGATCGTCGTCGGTGACGTTCTCGTTATCGAGTATCGCGACGACCGCATCGGCGATCTCACCGAGGTTGTGCGGCGGAACGTTGGTCGCCATACCGACGGCGATACCACTGCAACCATTGACCAACAGTTGCGGCAACCGCCCCGGCAGCACTGCCGGTTCGGTGCTTTGGTTATCGAAGTTCGGGGTAAATGGCACCGTCTCTTTATCGATATCGGCGAGCAGGTCGAGCGCGAGCCGGGCGAGACGAGCTTCGGTGTAACGATAAGCCGCCGGAGAATCGGGATCGATCGAGCCGAAGTTTCCGTGCCCATCTACCAGCGGATAGCGCAGCGTGAAATCTTGCGCCAAACGCACCAAGGCATCGTAAACCGATTGATCGCCGTGCGGATGATAACTCTTGAGTACTTCACCGATGATACCGGCGCATTTGCGATGCTGCTTGGAGGGGTCGAAACCCATTTCGCGCATCGCATAGAGAATGCGGCGCTGCACGGGTTTGAGGCCGTCGCGGACGTCGGGCAATGCCCGCGAAGCGATGACCGACATCGCGTAGGAGAGATAGCTCTCCTTCATCTCGTCTTCGACATTGACCGTTTGAATGTGATCGTTGATGCTCAAGGCTTACGGTTGACTCCGGCGTGCGGATGCTAGGGTGACGTCGAAGACGCCACCGATACAATACCTGAGACTCTTTCGCGGCTTACGTGCCTTCTTCCCAGGTTGGGAGATCGTCGAACTGGACGACCGGGGCAGGTTCGTCCTCGTCGAAGTTCACGCGCGAGCCCCCGTCGTCGGGTGGGAACTCGGGTTCGGCTGCATGGAGAGCCGGCTCGAAGCTCTCGGGCTCGGCGGGCGCGGGCACCGCGCGCGCCTCGATTGCGGCGAGATCGGCGTGCAGAGCCTCGCCGGCATGGGCGAAATCCTCGTCGAGCGCCCTCAGCGCCGCATCGAGTCGCTGCCGCAGCGCGCCCTCGACCTCCTCGCTCAGGACGCCCACCCATCGGCGGCGAAAGAGCCTCGCATCGTGAAGTTCACCGCGAGCGCCTTCGACGCCACCTTCCACGAGACTTGCCGAGACACGGCCGCGTTCGATGCATTCGCAGCGCGCTTCGCGCAGCGCTTGCTGCCCGGGGATGTCGTTGCCCTCGAGGGCCCGCTCGGCGCGGGGAAGACGCGATTTACCCGGGCGGTCGTACGAGCGATTCAGGGGCACGACGAGGCTTCGAGCCCGACCTTCACGCTGCGCCATCGCTACGAGGCGCCGGGGCACACTCCGGTCGAGCACCTTGACGGCTACCGCATCGAGAGCGCGAGCGAACTCGCCGAGAGCGGCCTTGAAGAAGCCTTCGACGGGAGCGCGATCGTGTTGGTGGAGTGGCCGGAGCGGCTCGCCGCGCTGCTGCCGGCGCGCCGGTATCGGGTCGCAATCGCCGGGGCCGGCGAGGGCCCGCGTAGCCTCACGGTCGAGCCGCCCCGGTGAAGCTGCTCGCGATCGAAGGCGCACTCGGAGCCTTCGAAGCCCTTCTCCTCGACGGCGAGCGCGTGCTCGCACAACGCCGCGTCGGGGCGAACCAAGCGCTCGAGGCGGGGCTCTCCGCGATCGCCGAGTTGTTCGCCGAGGGCGGAAGCGCCGCTCGTTCGCTCGACCGACTCGCCGTCGGCATCGGCCCGGGCGGCTTTACCGGCCTACGCGTTGCGATGAGCTATGCGAAGGCCCTCGCTTTTGCCTGGCAGATCCCGCTCGTCGGGCTCTCGTCGTTCGATACGCTCGAAGCGGGTGCGACCGGGAGACCCCGGCTCTGCGTCGTCGAGGGGCGCCCCGGCATCATCTCGGCGCGCCTGATCGACGGAAGCAGCGAGCGCCGTGCCTCGGGCGAGATCCGCACGACGCTCGCGGAGTTACTGCCGCATCCGCTCCCGGAACCGCTCGCCCTCGCCGGGGCGACGGCGGGCGTCACGAGCGTGCTCGCCGAACGCGGGCAGCCCGTGTTCTGCTCGCCACCGATTCCATCGCCCGTCCTCGCCCTCGCGCGCCTCGCGAGCGCGTTGCCTGCCGCTGCCTCGCCCCACGCGCTCGTCGCCGACTACGGCGAGGCGCCGGCCGCGAAGATCCCGACGCGCACGTGAAACTCGATCTCGACCCGGCGCACGCGCGCGCACCCGAGCCGCTGCGTATCGAAGAGATGCGATTGGAAGATATCAGCGCGGTGACCCGCATCGAGTTGCTCTCGTTTACCACCCAGTGGCCGCACGACGCATTCGCCAACGAATTGCGTTCGAATAAACTCGCCCATTACTTCGTCGGTCGCATCGGTTCGCGCATCGTCGCCTATGGCGGCATCTGGGTGATTCTCGAAGATTCCCACGTAACGACGATTGCGGTCGATCCCGAATTACGCGGCCGGCGATACGGCGAGCGTATGCTCGCGCATTTGCTCGATCGCGCGATCGAACTCGGCGCGGCGTGGATGACCCTCGAGGTGCGCGAAAGCAACGTATCGGCGCAAAAACTCTACCAGAAGTACGGTTTCACCACCGTCACGACGCGCAAAGCCTATTACAGCGATAACAACGAGAGCGCCCTGGTTATGTGGGCAGGCAACCTCCAGGGCGAGCTCTACCGCGCGCGCTTGGATGCGTTACGCGCGAAGCTTTCGTGAATCGTTACACGCAGCTCGCGCGTGAAATGCGTGCGGCGATCGGCCAAGCGCATCGTGCCGACCATAGCGTACGCGTCGCACGATGCGCCGAACTCTTAGCGATGAAGCACGGGCTCGACCCGGCGCCCGCCCGCACCGCCGGGATGCTGCACGATCTCGCGCGCTTGTGGCCCGCGCCGCGATTGTTGGAAGAAGCTGCGCGACGCAACTATCCTGTTGACGATTTCGAGCGACGCAACCCGATCGTGCTGCACGCGCCGCTGAGCGCGATGCTCGCGCAAGAACGTTTCGGGCTGCGCGACCCCGAGGTCGCCGCAGCGATCGCGGCCCATACCCTCGGCGCACCCGAGATGTCTCCGCTCGCTCGCGTGCTCTTCCTCGCCGATGCGCTCGAGCCGCAACGCGATTTCCAGGAGCGCAGCCGGCTCTGGGAGCTTGCCCTGCAGGATCTCGACGCGGCGATGTATGCTACGCTGGAGAGCACGCTTGCCTATGCGCGCGGCCGAGGGTACGAGATCGCTCCGAGGACGAAAGCCGCACTCGATACGTTCTCACAATTGAAAGGGAAGGTTTCCACTGTCAGCACTCATTGAGATCGTCCGCGCCGCTGCGGAAGAGAAAAAAGGCGAGGAGTTCGAGGCGCTCGAAGTCGGCTCGAAAACGATTCTTGCCGACTATTTCACGCTGGTCACCGGACGTTCGAAGATCCAGACCCGGGCGATCGCCGATGCGATCGTCGAAGCGGTCGAGGGCGCCGGCGGGCGGGTAGCCCGCGTCGAGGGCTACGCCGAAGGCAGTTGGATCCTGCTCGATCTCGGTTCGGTGATCGTGCATATCTTTACGCCGGAGCAACGAACGTTCTACAATCTGGAGCGGCTCTGGGGAGAGCCTTTACCGACCAGCCGAGAGGAGCAAGCATGAGTACGCGCGCCCGCGTCGTCCACAAAACCAAGGCCGAACGGCAACGTTTTTCGCGATTGCTGCGCTTCGGCGTCTGGATCTTTCTCGGCTTCTTCATCTTCACGGTCGCCGGCGGCGTGCTCGCGATGAGCGTGCACTTAGGCAGCGGCGCGCAGTAGCTTCGAAACACTCCCCCTCACCCCGCGGTATGTAGAGCGCGGAGGAAGTAGCAACCCTATGAACGTTCGCAGCCGATGGGCTCGCCTTTTCGCAACGCTCGCCGCGATCGGTGCGCTGGCGTTGCCCGTTGCCGCCCGGGCGGCGAATTTCGTGCATGACGGCGCGCATATACTCTCGGCATCGACCGTCGCGCAGCTCGAGAGTAATTTGAGTGCGTTCAACGCCCAGACCGGGAAACAGGTCGTCGTCGTGACCGTGCCATCGCTCGGCGGCACCGGGCTGCACGCCGCAGCGCAACAGGCGTTTTCCCAGTATGCCGTCAACGGCGTGATGATCTTCGTCGCGATGGCCGAGCATAAAGATATTATCGTGCCCGACGCCGCCGGCGTGCGTGCGGGTTGGTTTACGCCCTCGATTATCGCGCCGATCCGGCAAGCGATGGAAGCACAATTCAAAGCCGCCGATTTTAACGGCGGCATCACCGATGCAGCCGGAAGCCTCGTCGGCATCTATCGTTCGCATCTCGGTTCGCTGCAGAGCGCCAACGCGCCGGCGCGCTCCTACGGCGCGCCCGCGACGATACCCGCTGCTGGTATCGCTTCACCGGTAGAACGCCGGAAAGGACCGAACGTCGTGTTTTGGTTGATTCTTTTTATCGTCGGTTTTCTCGTCGTGCGCTCGCTGATGCGCGCCTCGGCGCAACGCCCGCCCTATGGCCCGATCGCCGGCCCCCCCGCGGGCCCGGTCGCCCCAACCGGCGGGGCGCCGATGGGTGCGCCGATGGGCTACGGTGGCGGCGGCATGATGGGCGGCGGTTTTTTCAGCGGCCTCCTCGGAGGGCTCGGCGGAGCTTGGCTGGGCAACCAGCTCTTCGGCGGCGGCATGATGGGTGGCGGCGGCATGATGGGTGGCGGCCCGAATATCGCCGATGCCTCGCAGATGGCGCCACCCGACGCGGGCGGCTGGGGCGGCGACGCCGGGCAGGCTGATATGGGCGGCGCGAGCGGCGGTGACTTCGGCGGCGGCGGCTTCGGCGATATGGGCGGCGGCGGCTTCGGCGGAGGCGATATGGGCGGGGGCGGCGACTCCGGCGGCTGGTAGCAGCGCGGGGGGGCGCACGCGCCCGCGCAGAATGCGCCCCCCATGCGACGTTTCATACTTTGCGCGCTAGCGCTGGCGCTCTTCGCGCCCTCGATCCCGCTCCCGGCCTCGGCCGCCGGGCAGATGCTCGCCTCGGTCCCACAGTCCGCTTTCGGCGGGCTCTCTTGGCGCGAGGTCGGGCCGCTTCGCGGCGGCCGCGCCGTCGCCGTTACCGGCGTGCCGGGGCAGCCGAACCATTATTATTTCGGCGCGGTTGACGGCGGCGTCTGGGAGACCGAGAATGCCGGGCGCACCTGGACGCCGATCTTCGATAAAGAAGATATCGGTTCGATCGGTGCGATCGCCGTCGCACCCAGCGACGTGCGCACGATCTACGTCGGCACCGGCGAGCCCGATATGCGCAGCGATATCGGCTACGGCAACGGTATGTACGTCTCGCACGACGGCGGAAAGAGCTGGGCGCACATCGGCCTGCGCGACACGCGGCAGATCGCTGCGATCGTCGTCGACCCGCAGAATGCAAACGTCGTGTATGTCGCCGCACTCGGACATGCGTACGGCCCGAATGCCGAACGCGGCGTTTTCAAAAGCGTAGACGGCGGTAAAACGTGGCAAAAGATTCTCTATAAAAACGAGAACACCGGGGCGATCTCGCTCTCGATCGATCCGCAGAATCCGCAGATTCTCTACGCCGCTCTCTGGCAGACGCGGCGCCCGCCCTGGAACGTCTATCCGCCGAGCAACGGCCCTGGTTCCGGGCTCTACAAGAGCAGCGACGGCGGTGCGCATTGGACGCAGTTGCGCGACGGCATTCCGAGCTATGTCGGGCGCATCGGCGTGGCGGTCGCACCGAGCGATCCGCAGATCGTTTACGCGCGGATCGATAGCGACCGCGCGCATGGCGGCATCTACCGTTCCAACGACGGCGGAGCGCACTGGTTCAAAACCGACGGCGACATCCGCCTCTGGAAACGCGGCTGGTATTTCGGCGAACTCACCGTCGATCCGAAAAATCCCAACACCCTCTACACGATGGATACGTCGACGTATCGCTCGACCGACGGCGGCAAAACCTTCATTGCGATCAAAGGGCAGCCCGGCGGCGACGATTATCACCAACTCTGGATCTATCCGCAGGATCCCACGCACATGGTGCTCGGCGGCGATCAAGGCGTCGTCGTTACGGTCGATAATGCAAAGACGTGGAGCTCGTGGTACAACCAACCGACGGCGCAGGTCTATCACATCAGCGTCGACGATGCCTTCCCGTATCACATCTACGGTTCGCAGCAAGATTCCGGCGCGTTCTCGTTATTGAGCCGAAGCAAATACACCCACCTCACGATGCGCGATTGGCAACCGGTGGATGCGGGAAGTGAGAGCGGGTGGCTCATTCCCGATCCACGGAAAATCGGGCGCGTTATCGCGGCGGCGCCGAGCGTCCTCGCACCGCCGACGATCGAAGACACGACGACGGGTTGGGAACAGAACATCGATCCCACACCGGCGCACCCGGATCATTTCTGGCGCTATACCTGGACGCTGCCGCTCGCACTCTCCAGCGTCGACCATCGCACGCTCTACTTCGGCACGCAGCGCATCTTCCGTACGCGAAACTTCGGCTATAGCTGGCAAATCGTCAGCCCCGATCTCACGCGCGCGCACGGCGACGACCACCTCGCCAATCTCGATCCGGCGACCCTCGCCGACAACACCGGGCTCAAACGGCGAGGCGTCGTCTACGCGATCGCTCCCTCGCCGATCCGCGCGAATATCGTGTGGGCGGGCACCGACGACGGGCAGATCTGGGTGACGACCGACGGTTGCAAGCACTGGCGCAACGTCACTCCCAAAGCGCTCACGCCGTGGAGCAAAATCGGCATCATTGCCGCGTCGCACTTCAACCCGCAGGTTGCCTACGCGGCCGTCGATCGCCACCGGCTCGACGATTTGACGCCGTATATCTATCGCACCGCCGACGGCGGGAAGCACTGGACGCGCATTACCAACGGCATCCCGCCGCACGATTTCGTGAACGTCGTTCGCGAAGATCCGCATCGCCCCGGCCTGCTCTACGCTGGTACCGAGCGCGGCATGTTCCTATCGTTCGATAACGGCAACCACTGGGAATCGTTCCAGCGGAACCTTCCGGTGACATCGGTTCGCGATATCATCGTCAAGCACGGCGACATCATCATCGCCACGCACGGACGCGGCGTCTACGTGATGGACGACGTTGCCCGCTTGCGGCAAATTTCGGCGGCAAGTTTGAGCGCTGCGGCGTATCTCTACGCGCCAGCGGTTACCTATCGCTTGAAGCCGTATAACGATGAAGAGACGCCGATTCCCTACGACGAAGCGCATCTCGATAATCCGGCCTACGGCATGCAGATCGATTACGCAATCGGGAGGCAGCCGACGACGCCGGTCGTACTCGAGATTCGCGATGCGAAAGGCAACGTTTTACGACGCTGGAGTTCGAGCCAGCACGTGACGGCGCCGAATCCGCAGAAGGTCGATATTCCGGCGTATTGGCTGCGCGCGATGCCGCTGCCGAGCATCTCTCCGGGAACCCACCGGTTTGCCTGGGATCTCCGTGCGGGAAGCCCGGGTGGGCCGATGGTACCGCCGGGCATCTATCGCGTGGCGCTGAAGGTCGACGGAAAGACCTACGCCCGCAATGCCACCCTGTTGCGCGATCCGCGCACGCATACAACCAATGCGGAACTGCGCGCGCAGTTTGCGTTCGCTCGGACGCTCGATGCGACGATCCATCGCATCCGCGTCGCGCAATATGCCGCGCAGCGCCTCCTCGACGGCGGCAGGCTGAACGCTGCCTCTAAACAAGAGTTGTTGACGAAGGTTATCGGCGTTCCGCCGGCATCGAGCCCGGACGACTCGATCGGGAAAGCCTCGCTCGATTTCTCGAGCTTGGGTTTCTTAGCTAATGCGTACGGAGCGCTCGCATCGGCGGTTGGATCGGGGCAAGGGACGTTCGCGGAAGCGCCGCCCCACGCGACCGACCCCGGCGTAACCGCGACCATGCAGACGGCGAAGCGCAAACTCGATGCGATCCTCGCCAAAACACTGGCGCGGCTCGCATCGCTCGAGCGGGGGCACTAACGGACGGCGCCCCCCTCGATGCGTCGATTACGCCTCGATGCGCCGCGTTCCGCGGCTACTCGGCGTGACAGCTGTTGTCATCCCGAGTAGGCAGCTGCCATCCCGAATAGGGCGCGTTAGCGCCCGTATCGAGATCGCTTGTTGCGCGCCTCGATACGCCGCGTTCCGCGGCTACTCGGCGTGACAGCTGCTGTAATCCCGAGTAGGCAGCTGCCATCCCGCATAGGGCGCGTTAGCGCCCGTATCGGGAGCAATTACGGTGCGCTATACCACGCGTCGAGGTCGCGTTGGTAGTGCGCGAGGGATTGTGGATTCAGGTAGATCATATGGCCGACGCGATAATAACGATAGGTGATATTCCGCTGTAACGACGGCGGGATGCCGAGATGTTCGAAGGTATAGAGCGCCGCTTCGTAGGGGGTTGCGAAATCATAGTATCCCATTGCGACGAAGACCTTCATGCTCGGCTCGTTGGTCATTGCATACGCGATATCGGGCGCGACGTTGGTCGGTTGCATGCCGTTGTGCTTCCAATTCCAGCCGCCACTCTTGGCGATGATGTTATAGACGCCGCTGCGATAGGGAATCGGCGGGTTGTATTTTAACGTCTCACGGAGATATTGGTTGACCGCAGCGGTAAACGGATCGTCGATTGCCGCATCGGTCGGATCCCACGGTGCCGATGCCTGATTCCCGTCGATCGTGGTGGTTTCGTAGCGTGAATCGAGGCGCCCGACAATCTTCCCGCTATTGCGCAGCAGTTGGTTCTCGAAGCGCCCGTAGGGAATACGCAGATTCGCGTTGAGGATATATTGCACCGAGAGCCCGGTATATTCGTGGATCTTGTTGGCGATCGCCATGCGCTGCGACTGCGGTAGTGCATCACCCTGCGCGAGCGCGGTGAGATAGGGGCCCATCGTAAAGCGCTCGACGCGAGCGAGGAACGGGCGCAGGTGCGCGGGGCGATTGGGCACCGCGTGGTGGTACCATGCCGTCGCCGCCTCGGTGGGGAAGTAGAGCACGAAGCCCCAGTCGCCGCCGCCGACCGCCGCCGGAACGTAGCCGAAGTTCACGCTCCAATCGAGATTGAAGTTGAGAATCGAGGATTGGAAGACCACGCCGTTCAGACCGACACCATCTTGCTGAAGATCGGAGGCTAACGCAGCGTCGCGCGTGGTGCCATAGCTTTCGCCGAAGAGATATTTCGGCGAGTTCCAGCGACCGAATTTACTGATATAGTTCTGTATGAATTGCGCGAATGCACGCGCATCTTGATCGACCCCGAAGAACATCTTCGGCTTACCGGCGCCGATGATGCGGCCGAAACCGCTATCGGGCATATCGACAAACACCTCATCGGTCTTATCGAGCAAGGTATAGCCGTTTGGAACGATCCGGTACGGCGGTGGGCCGGTCAGCGTTCCGCTTCCCGATATCACGCGCACCGGGCCAAAGGAACCCATGTGCAGCCACATCGTCGAACTGCCCGGGCCTCCATTATAGAAAAATGTCACCGGTCGGTTGTTTGGCTGTGCGCCGTCTTTGGTGTAAGCGACATAGAACATGCGCGCCGTCGGCTGATTCGCTTGGTTGTGCAGCGTGATCGTGCCGGCGCGCGCAGTGTAATGAATCGTCTGTCCGTGAACGACGACGCTGCCGTGGGTAACCGAGTCGGGGAAGCGGGCCGGTACGTGCATGGGCGGCTTTTTCGCCGGCGTTTTCATCGGTGCGGCAAGGCCGCCGACCGGAAGCAAAACTGCAAGCGCGACGGCGCTCGCAAGCAAGCGGGTACTTCTCAAAATAATCCTCCTACAACCTCGTGCGTCGGGTTATGCGACCGACTGGAATTTTGGATCGCTTCGATAGAACTCGTCGATTGCCCCGGCGTACCGAGATTCGACAACGCGGCGTTTGACCTTCATCGATGGCGAGAGCTCCCCCGATTCGATGCTGAATTCGCGCGGGATAACAACCGCTCGCCGTATCTGCTCGAAACTCCCAAGATCGGCGGTCCGCTTGCGGACTTCAGCGGCGAAGAACGCTTTCACATCCTCGCGTTTAGCAAGCTCGTCAACGGTAGCATCGGCGGGGAGGGGCAACTCCGCACGCAAGTTCTCCCAGTTGGGACAGACGAGCGCGCCTGGGTAGGGGCGGCCGTCGCCGAAGACCATCGCTTGCGCCACGAACATCGAACGCTTGATCGCACTCTCGACGCGCGCCGGCGCGACGAACTTTCCCGTCGCCGTCTTGAAGACTTCCTTTTTGCGGTCGGTGATGGTGAGGTAGCCGTTCTCGTCAAGCTCGCCGATATCGCCGGTGTGAAACCAGCCGCCCGATAGCACTTCCTGCGTCGCCTCCGGCTCGCGATAGTAGCCGAGCATCACGTGGCGCCCACGGGTGAGAATCTCGCCATCGGCAGCGATGCTCACCTCGACGCCGGGAATTACGGCGCCGACGCTCCCATATTTGTTTTTCTCGGGATAATTCACGGTGATGACCGGGGAGGTTTCGGTGAGACCGTAGCCTTGCATGATCGGCATGCCGAGGCCCAGATAGGTCATCGCCACGTCAACGTGAAGCGCCGCACTCCCGCTGCTGAAAAACTTCATCGCATCGAGGCCAAGTCGCGAGCGCACTTTATCGAGCACCAATCGCTTGGCAAGGGCGTACTGCGCCGAAAGCAGCGGATTGAAACCGCCGAAGGTTTTCGCGCGCGCCCAATGTCGAGCGGTGCGCAACGCCCACGGCACCAAACGGGCCTGCATGCCGCCCGCCCGCAGAGCGTTGCCGTTGATGCCCGCGAGCAAGCGATCGAAGATGCGCGGCACACAGGTCATGTAATTCGGCCGCGCATAGAGGAGATCGGAAATTAATTCGTTGGCATCGTGACAAACAAAGTAGGTGGGCTTCGCGAGGAAGTAGATAAACATCATCGTCTGCTCGTAGATATGCGAATACGGCAGCACCGAAAGCACGCGATCCTGCGGAGTAAGTACGGCAAACGCACCATAGAGCGACGATTTAGCATCGAATGCGATATTGTCGTGCGACAGCATCACGCCTTTAGGGTTCCCGGTCGTGCCGCTCGTATAGATGAGAATCGCTAGATCTTCGGGGGCGAGCTTTGCAAAATACGGGGCCGGCAACGAGCTATCGGCAGCGCGCGCGCGTGCACCCTCAGCTTCAAATGCCGCCAGTGCGAACGGGCCCTGCGACTCAAATACATTCGCGCGCGGCAGGACGGGGATCGCAGCGCTCAATGTCCGTAGCGTCGTTTCGGTGTCGACGAAGAGGAGCTTCGCTTCGGAATGTTTGAGGATGTACGCCGTAATATCGCCGGCCTGGGTTGGATAGATCGGGACGACGGTGCAGCCGCTCATCAGGATGCCGAAGCTCGTCGCGATCCAATCGACCGAATTATGACCGATCAGCGCAACGCGGTCGCCGCTTTGTAAACCGGCGGCGCGGATCGCGCAGGCAATATTTTTCGCTCGTTCGAGCAACTCGGTACTCGATATATCGACCCAACGCTCTCCTCGTCGTTCCACCACGGCGCGCTCGCGCGGCTCCGAAAGCACCCGCACAATGAGCTCTGGAAGCGTCTCGCGCTCCGACATCCAATCGGCCATCTCGGAAGCGTTTTTGCCCGCTCCGACGCCGCTGACCTTTCCGCACAGTAGAAGTTCAGACTAGACGTGCAGGTAGGGCCGCGCCTGCTCGAGGCGGGAGGGGCTCATCCCCGCGACATCGAGGAGTTGGTCGAGCGCATCGAAGGGGCCGTCGCGCCGACGCACGGCGATGATCCGCTCGGCGAGAATCGGCCCGATCCCGGGCACCGCGGCGAGCGTTGCCGCCCCGGCACCGTTGAGATCGACGCGCGAGCCGAGGAGCGCGGCACCCTTCTTCGCACGCTTGCTTTTTGCCGTTCGGGGAAGACGCAGCGAGCTGCGGCGCCGCGTCGGCGCCCCGACCTTCGGCACGAGGATCTCCTCGCCGTCGACGAGCGGCGCGGCGAGATCGACGCGGTCGAGATCGGCGCCGGGGCGCGTACCCCCTGCCGCGGCGAGCGCCTCCACCGCGCGTTCGCCCGGCGGGAGATGGTAGAGGCCGGGGTGCACGACCGCACCGGCGACATCGACCAGGAGCGTTGCGGGCGGCGCCGGGCGATGATTCGCCCTCCCCGGCGTGCCATGCCGAGCTCCGGAGTGGAGCGAGGCGGCGGGGGCAACCACGAGCGGCGAAGGCGCGGGGTGGAGGGCGAGTAGCGCGATCAGCAGCGCGACGGCGGGCAGGGCGAGCCAACGTTTCATGCCGATCCTTCACGCGAAAGCGCGCGCCGGAAAGACGCTGCGACCCCTGCGGTGGGCGGGCTTGCTTCGGTTGCGTATGCTATGCAAATGGCCGCAGCATACGATTTTCAGGATATCGAGCAGCGCTGGCGCGAGCGTTGGGAGCGCGACGGGCTCGCCGTGGCACGCCCCGATGCGACGCGCGAGAAGTATTACGTGCTGGAGATGTTGCCGTATCCTTCCGGCGATCTGCATGTCGGGCATGCAAAGAATTACACGATCGGCGATGCGATCGCGCGTTCGATGCGGATGTTGGGATACAACGTGCTGCACCCGATGGGCTGGGATGCCTTCGGGCTGCCTGCGGAAAACGCGGCGATTCAGCGCGGCATCGCTCCGGCCGCCTGGACCCTCTCCAACATCGCGAACATGCAGCGGCAAATACGGTTGATGGGCACCAGTTACGATTGGTCGCGCGAGATCGCCACTTGCACGCCGGAGTACTATCGCTGGAATCAATGGCTCTTTTTGCGTCTCTTCGAACGCGGGCTTGCCTATAAGCGTGAAGCGCCGGTCAACTGGTGCCCGAAAGATGCGACGGTGCTCGCGAACGAGCAGGTGGTCGACGGCCGGTGTTGGCGTTGCGAGAGCCCCGTGCAGCGACGCAATCTCTCGCAATGGTTCTTACGCATTACCGAGTATGCCGAACGGCTGCTCGCAGGGCTCGAAGGGCTCGATGGCTGGCCGGAGCGAACGCGCACGATGCAACGCAATTGGATCGGCAAAAGCGAAGGCGCACAATTTTCTTTTGCCATCGAGGGTGCAGCCGAAACGATCGAGGTTTTCACGACGCGCGTCGACACCGTCTTCGGCGTGACGTTCCTCGCGCTCGCACCGGAGCACCCCGTGGTGACGCGCATCAAAGGACTCATCGCTCCGGAGAGCGCGGCGGCGATCGATCGCTTCACCGAGAGCTTGCGTTCGAAATCCGAACTCGAACGTACGAGTCTGATGGAGAAGCAAGGGCTTTTCACCGGTGCCTATGCGGTGCATCCGCTCTCCGGGGTGCGCGTGCCGATCTGGGTAACCAATTACGTGCTCGCCGAATACGGAACCGGTGCGGTGATGGGCGTTCCCGCGCACGATGAGCGCGACTTAGATTTCGCACGCAAGCACGATCTACCGATCGTGCGGGTCGTCATTCCCAACGGCAGCGCGCTCGCCGCCGATGCGCCGATCGACGAAGCATTCGTCGACGATGGCACGCTCGTTGCGAGCGGTGCATTTAGCGGTATGGCCAGCGCCGAGGCGCGCCGCGCGATAGCGGCGGAGTTTCACCAGCGCGGCATCGGCAAGGCGACGACCACCTATCGGCTCCGCGATTGGTTGGTCTCGCGGCAGCGGTATTGGGGCACGCCGATTCCGATCGTCTATTGCCGGAGTTGCGGCGAAGTGCCCGTCCCCGAAGAGCAACTGCCGATCGTGTTGCCTCCCGACGCGCCGATTACCGGCGAAGGCTCGCCGTTGGCGCGCCTCCCGTCGTTTATCGAAACGACCTGCCCGAAATGCGGCGGGCCGGCGCGGCGCGAGAGCGACACGATGGATACGTTCTTCGAATCGTCGTGGTACTATCTGCGTTATCTCGATCCGCACAACAAGACCGCACCGTGGGCGCGCGAGGCCGCCGATGCGTGGATGAACGTCGACCAATATATCGGCGGCTCGGAGCATGCGGTGTTGCACCTTCTGTACTCGCGCTTTTTCTATAAGTTCTTTCACGATTGCGGCTGGGTGAGCGGCCCGGACGAACCGTTTGCGCGGCTCTTCCACCAGGGAATGCTACTCGCCAACGGCGAGAAGATGTCGAAATCGCGTGGGAACGTCGTCGGGATCGACGAGACGGCAAAGAAGAACGGCGTCGACGCGATGCGCTTATTTTTGCTCTATGTAACGCCGCCCGAAGACACCAGCGAATGGACCGATGAGGGCATTACCGGCCGCGTTCGCTTCGTCAACCGCGTTTGGCGTGCATGCGAGCCACTCGCCGCGCGCGCGCGCAGCGTCGACGTGCGCGCCCTACCCGTTTGCACCACGCCCGAAGAGAAGGCATTGGTGCGAGCGGTGCATCTCGCGGCACGTTCGTTGGTTGAGGAGACGCTCTCGCGGCGCTTCCACTACAACACGACGATCGCACGGCTCGATGAAACCATCAATGCCCTTACGACGGCCGTGAGTGCGGCGCCCGATTCGCCCGCGACGCTCTATGCGGTGCACGCCGTGCCGTTACTGCTCGCGCCGTTCGCTCCGCATATCGCCGACGAACTCTGGTCGCGCTACGGCTACGAACGCTCGGTCCATCTAGAGGCCGCACTCGCACCGCAGGAAGCCGCCCTCGCACTCGACGAGATCACGCTGGTGGTGCAGGTCAACGGAAAGGTGCGCGCGCGGATCGCCTGCGCACCTTCGATCTCGCAGAGCGAGGCGTTCGCACTCGCCGAGGCCGAGCTGGCGGTTCGTGCTTATCTCGACGGCAAGGAAGTGCGCAAGCGCTTCTACGTTCCGGGAAAGCTCGTCAATTTCGTCGTCGGCTAGCGCGTGCGCCGATGACTCGGGCGAAGCGCCCCTTGCGAAACATTAAGGCGCGATCAAAAAAAAGGGAGGGGTGAGAATGTGAAAAAGCGCTCGACATAACATCGTTTTTTTGGAGGGCACCTTGCAACGCAACCACCAAATGAATTCTCGACGTAATTTTATTTTTGGATGCGCCGCTGCTGGAGGATTGGGAGTTCTGGCGGCTTGCGGGGGCGGAAAATCCTCGAGCTTGACGCGATTTGCGGGGGAATGCGGCTGATGCCCTGAGGGGCGAAAGCGAGACGGCGGCGGAACTCTTCGATATCTAGAAAACATTGAAGGAGCTACACCACCGTGAAGACACCATACCCT